>BNJT01000545.1_pt1 | contig 41050 bp, 44 predicted proteins | sample 8540491 | NCBI WGS metagenome assembly BNJT01 (sample SAMD00202455, study PRJDB9452) | human saliva metagenome | host: Homo sapiens | reverse complement strand
CAGGTGGTTTCGGTGGAAGTACAGGGGACGTCTCGCTACGCCGGCGCTCTATGACGCAAGTAGGGACTCCCTCGGATCTCACGAGCCTCTTTCGCACGACTATGCCGAGAGCCACGGCTGGACGAAGAATCCCCGGACCGTCCATGCCTGAGTCACGGATCGGCGCCACGGCGGACCGCCCCCACCGATGACATGATCCCTCATCATCGCCCCCAACCGAACCACGCGAGACGGAACCGTTGAATAACTCCGTCAACGTCCACCTGTGGGTACCCGATGAGTTCCCGTGCGGGAGCGTTGGCACAACGTTAACGAAAAACCAACCAACACCCGAATGTACGCAGTCACCCTCTAACAAGACTGATGAATGTCGAGCAAATCCACACCACCCCTGTCATCGACTTTATACAATCGTGACATGACTACGGCAGTCCCACACCCCACGCCAGTTCCACCACTTCCACAGAGTTCACCACACCACCTCCACACCACCCATCTCGGCGAAAACTGCTGGCAAGAATCGGCTGCAGCACACTTGCAGGAGGCCTTACGGTCGGGGGTGGCCTTACCTGGGCATATGGCCCAGGAGGCCCCTGTCATATCAGAGCGAGACGTCTGAGGGACCCCTCAAGAACGATCCCGATGGGAAAAAGAAAAATCCTCGGCCACGAGGCTATTCAGGACCAACGACTCCCCTGCTCCCAAAAATGGTTTGAAGTAAGTATCCAGGACTTCGCCTGAGACGGTGGTTCAGAGATGACAACACAGATCCAAAAGAACTCAAGAATCAGTTTACTGAGTACGCTGAACATCACGGATGGGAGAATGATCCAGGGCCAACCACCCCAACCTCATGGGTTGGAAGACATGGAGGTACGCAACCCATTGATGACATGTTTCTCGCAGTATACTCTATCCTCTGACGACCCTACTCCCCCACCCAATGCAGGCGATAATAGCATCGCCATACTATTATGTTATTTCTAGATATCTAAAGTAGCCTCGCAATGGCACGACCATTAAGTTGGCGAGATTCTAGATCGCCACCTCGGTAACCATCACCATTAATGACACGCAAAAATATTGAAAGGACACCGAAGTGAACCAGTTTTCCCGACACCGCAATCCGAACGTTGTACGCTACTTGAAACAACTATCTTTCACCATTCTTGTCACATTACTACTGCTCAACCAAGAACCCCCTTGCCTACCACTCCTCCGACTGCTTCTGCGGCAATCACAACCAACGTTCCACTCAGAGTAGCCCTACCTCGGAGACTCTTATTCTGCAGGGAATGGCGCGGGACACTACTACGGCGATGACAAGACAGCCTACAGAAGTTCTCGCAATTGGGCACACAACTACGTGAACTGGCTTAACGACCAGGGAGCTCACGCAATATTAAATAATGTTGCACATAGTGGCTACATGTTCGGACGACGTCCTCAAGTGACCAAATGAAAAAATTGGACTCCAACACAAATTTAGTGATGTTCACTATCGGCGGTAACGACGTCAACTTTTCCGACATTGTTTCGCAGTGTTTCATGATTGGAATGAGAGACCCTGCCACTTGCCGCCAGAAAATCGATGACGCTAACTCCAAGCTACCACGGGTGAAGAAGCAAACTCTTGACATTCTTCAGGCAATTGATAATCGCTTAGACGACAACGCCCAGGTGGTCATCGTAGGCTACCCTCGACTATCATCCAAGGATAATTTTTACCCTCAGGGACAGCCATGCATTATGGACAGATTCATACAATGCCGGCGCGGCAGTCAGAAAACTCGGTGACGACGCAAAGGTCATTCAATCAGACCTTGTTTCTGAATGGAATAGCTCACACCCAAGCCTGAAGGTAACCTACGTAGATGGCGTCATCAACTCATTCGATGGACATGAACCAGACCCATCATTCCTGTCGTCAATCCTCACCGCTGGATTAATGAGTTTTTTGAGACAGAGGGACAGGAAGACCAAAATGGAAACACGCACGCCAAGACAAGCGGGGACCCAAATGAATTCTACCACCCCAATCTCATCGGACACGAAAAGATAGCAAAACTCATAGAGACAAAAATCGGGGTCCCATCCATCAAGAGCTAAAAGCAATGGAGAGGATATCGATATCGCGTTCGTTGTAGACTCTACAGGCTCGATGGACGGTAATGTCGAGGCAGTTCGATCGAAGATTCATTCGATAGCGGAAGAAACAGCAAGAAGGCGCTGTCTTATCGATTCGCACTCGTTGACTACAAAGACCACCCTCAGTACAACCCAAAGAATTACCTAGCCCGGACCGACGTCGATTTCACGTCCAACATATCTGCATTGGATGCAGGGGCTGAGTTCTCTAACCTACGAGGAGGGAATCTCGGCAATACTAACGCCAGCGTTTACAGCGGAGTCATGCAGAGCCGTTAATATGAAGTGGCGTGACGGGTCAAGAAGATCGTCGTTGTCATCGGTGACGCGCCTCCACGCGACCCCAGAGCCGGGCACCGGTTACACCGCCGCCTCCGTCGCTAAGGCAGCCTACGAGGTGGACCCGGTCAGTGTCTACGGTATTGATACCGGAGACCTCAACTCCACCAGCTTCCAGACGCTGGTCACCTCCAGCACTGGGCACCACCGCCAATGCGTCCTCTCCTGACCAGGTCAGCGACCTCGTCATCAAGGCCATCAGCAGCGAGCTCAACAAGCCCTTCCGCCTGGATCCAGGGCCCCTATGTCGCCAAGGTCGGAGATCCCTGTCGATATCGATGCCGCAGCCTCCCACGCAGTCTCTGGCTCCCCTGACCTCCCTATGAGTGGGACTTCAACGGTGACGGCGTCTCACGACGAAAACCGGAACCCTCCCCACGCATCACCCATACCTTTCAGCGAGGAGTTCAGCGGCGTCATCGGGCTGCGCGTCACCCAGTCAGACGGGCAGACCGCCGTCGCCACCACCCAGGTCGATATCACCGATGACGGCGACAACACGCCACGCGACCAGGACAACCGCCCCGACGTCAGTAACTGGGGTCAGACCGACTACGACAACGACGGAGTCGGAGATGAGTGCGACCCCGACCCCGGCTTCCCCACCCAGAGACAAGCCCGGTGTCTGCGTCGTCGGCGAGAACTGCCCGCCCGACAGCGGGACTCCCAGCGCCCAGCCAACACCCGCACCGAGTGGAGGCTCGACACCCACCCCTGCCGTCGCCACTGAGCCCACCCAGGCGCCCACGGCAGTTCCGACAACTACTGCTTCAAAAGCGCCCCCTCGCCAACACAGGGACCGACACGAGCAGGTTGATAGCCCTGGCGATCCTCGGGCTGCTCGCCGGCGCAACAGTTCTCCACTACCGCCGCAAGGTCACCTCGTAGCCGGTGATACCCGGGCAAATCCCGGCTCGCCGATCACAGTGTTGGGGCCGTTCCTCTTCCGGAGCGGCCCCAACACACGTCCCGGTACGGTGTCCACATGGATCAGATCATCACTCCCGCCATCTGGTGCGACGGCACCGCCGACGAAGCAGCCTGGTTCTACGCCGACGTCTTCCGCGAGGGCTCCATCGTCGAGCAGGTGCCCGGGCTTGCCGCCACAGTCAGCATCCACGGCTTTCGGCTCGCTCATCAACGGCGGTGACCAGTACCCCCGAACCCGTCAATCAGCTGCATCCTGAACTTCGACCCGCTCCTGTTCGGCGGCGAGGAGCAGGCCCGGGCCTACCTCGATGAGCCTCTACGAGCGGCTCTCCACCGGCGGCGTGCTCATGGAACTGGGCGAGTACCCGTTCTCGCCGCGCTACGCCTGGGTCCGCGACCGCTTCGGCATGACCTGGCGGCTCATGCTCACCGACCCCGGCCGGCGAGCCGCGCCCCTTCATCCTGCCCTCCTTCATGTTCGGCGGGACCAACCACGCCAACGCCGAGGAGGCCACCGAGGCCTGGATCGCCCCTGTTCGACGACGCCCACCGCGGGGCCCTGCGCCGCTACGAGGAGGGCGGGCCGATGGAGGCGGGGACCGTCATGTTCACCGACTTCACGCTGCGCGGCACCTGGATGGCGGCCATGGACTCGGGGGCCTTCCACGACTTCACCTTCACGCCCGGGGTCTCCATGATCGTCTCCTGCCGGGACCAGGAGGAGATCGACCGCTACTGGTCGGACCTGTCGGCCGTGCCCGAGGCCGAGCGCTGCGGCTGGTGCGTCGACCGCTGGGGCGTGTCCTGGCAGGTCGTCCCCCACAACATTGCCGAGCTCATGGCCGACGCCGCCACGCGCGAGAAGCTCCTGAACATGGGCAAGATCGACCTGGCCGGCCTGTAGGCCGCCGATCTCATCAACGACGGTCTCGGTGACGTGCAGGCAGCTATTTCGTATTACACTTATCATGTGGAAACCATTGATGGCGTACCGGTCACCGACAAGATGATCCAAGAGTGGTCGGACGAAGCGGAACGTGGATACGACGTCGACGTGCTGAAGAAGCGAGGACGCCGACCCATCGGGAATGGTGCGGCGCGGGTCGTCCCAGTCCGCATGGACGACAGTCTGGTGGCCGCGGTCGACCAACGCGCTGAAAAGGACGGCACCAGCCGCCTCGAGATCATCCGCTCAGCCGTACGAGCCTTCGTCGCGTGAAAGTCCACAACTCAGCACTCAAGCATGGCATCAGCGCTGCGGACGCGCTCTACGCCGCCAACCACCGGATTTACGAGAGCTGGCCGGACGACGACGTACCAGCCAAGCAGTTCGTCATGGGTTTCGACAGCCAAGGACGGCTTCTGGAACTCGTCATTCTCACCTTCGACAGTGGTAACCAGCTCTCATCCATGCGATGAAGGCGCGTCACCATCTCCTGGATCTGATCGACTGATGCCCAGCAGACCGGGGACCCGCTCCACCTCTGGAACAGACACCCCTGATTCGGTAGAACGTCAGTCGGCCCCTCCCGATGCGGCGGAGTGCTGCACGGTGGTGGAGTTCGCATCGACGGGCGACCCCGTTCACCTTTGATGGCAGCCAGCTGGTCTACGAGCGGCTGGTGGCACCCGGAAGCAACTGATCGACGACGTACTTCTGCATCGGGGACGTAGCTTTCCGCAAACCACTGAGGTCCGCCCTCAGTGGTTTGCGGGAGAACGCAGTCCTCGTCGGAAAGGGTACGTCCCCGGCTCGGACCGCCGCGGCCGCGAGCAACCAGCGTGAGCCCGGATCAGACCCGGGATGACGCGGTCGAGGCTGGGGACGCCGGCACGGGTGGCCGGGTACTGCCCGTCGTCGTGCTTGCGTCGGTGCATGGCCACGTAGTGGCGCTCGGTGGAGCCGTCGTAGACCTGGCGGGGCCGCCCGATGCGCTTGGCGGGGTCGGCGATCATCTCGCGGTACTGGGCGATCCAGCCCGGCAAGCGCCCCCAGCGCGAACAGGGGCGTGAACATCTTCGTGGGGAAGCCCATCGCCCTGGTAGATGAGGCCGGTGTAGAAGTCGACGTTCGGGGTAGAGGCTGCGCGAGACGAAGTACTCGTCGCGCAGCGCCGTCTCCTCCAGCTCCATGGCGATCTCGAGCTTGCGGTCGCCGTCGTCGGACCCCAGGCGGGTCAGGACGTCGGGGCGGTCTCCTGACGATCGCGGCGCGCGGGTCGTAGTTCTTGTAGACCCGGTGGCCGAAGCCCATGAGCCGGACGCCGTCCTCCTTGTCCTTGACCTTGCGGACGAACTCGGCCGTGCTCATCCCCGAGCTCTGGATCGTGTCCAGCATCCGCAGGACCGCCTCGTTGGCGCCGCGCGTGCAGCGGCTCGGACAGGGCGCCCACGCCCGCGGCCACGGAGGCGTACATGTTGGCGTCGGCCGAGCCCACAAGGCGCACCGTGGAGGTCGAGCAGTTCTGCTCGTGGTCGGCATGCAGGATGAGCAGACATGTCCAGGGCCCGCACCACGGCCGGGTCGATGTCGTAGGACTGGTAGGGGCATCCCGAAGGTCAGGCGGATGAAGTCCTCGACGTAGGAGCGCTGCGGGTCGGGGTAGAGCAGCGGCAGACCGATGGCGCGCCGGGCGATGTAGCTGATCATCGTGGGCATCTTGGCCAGCAGCAGCACGGTGGCGAGCTCGCGCTCGTAGGGGTCGTGCGGCTGAGGGTGTCCTCGTAGTAGGTGGCTAGGCCCGCGATCCCCGCCTGAGGATCGCCATCGGGGTGGCCTGAGGAGGGGAAAGGAGGTGAAGAAGCCGCGGAGTCCTCGTGCAGGAGCCGGTGGCGCGAGATGCGCCGCTCCATGCGCGCGAAGGACTCGCGGTCGGGCAGCTCGCCGTTGATGAGGAGGTAGGCGACCTCCAGGAAGGACGAGGACTTGGCCAGCTCCTCGATCGGGTAGCCGCGGTAGCGCAGGATCCCGGCCGCGCCATCGATGTAGGTGATCTGCGAGGTGCACGACGCCGTGTTGGTGAAGCCCGGGTCGATCGTCACCACGCCGGTGGAGCCCAGCAGCTTGACACGCCCAGGCCGTCGGCGCCGTCGGTCGCCGGGGTGCGGCAGCTCGAGGTTCTTGCCGTCAACGGTCAGCAGACCGCCGCCGCCGACGCCGGACCGGCTCTGCTCGGGCTGCTCAGCCGCGGCGGGGTGGGGATGCTCGTCATCATGCCTCCTGAGGCTCGGGGCCGCACGCATCGCGACGGCGAGACCTGGGCCCACGGGGTTCCGGCAGACCCAGCGACCACTGTACGGGGTGCGACGTCACAGCGTCGTTTCATGGACCCACCGAGGGCGAGACCGCATCGGCCCGGATCGGCCCGGATCGGCCCGCCGAGCGCAGCAGTCAGGCACCACCCGATGCTTGATAAACTTATCAAGTCACTCGCTCGTTGATAAACTTATCATCGTGCGGACTCCTCTTGACTCACCGTTCAGCCCAGGCTCGACACGGTGCCCCTGGTGTGGGCGGGCGTATCGAGCACCTCAGCGACTGGCGGGATGCCCTTCACCCACGCCGCGCCGCCGGCATCCACGAGCGCGGCCGCACAATCCTGGGGGAAGCCGGCCCGGAAAAATCCGCATTGGTGCGCCGGATCGCGAGTAAGGCCTTGAGGCGGGCGACTGGGTCACGCCACAGCTGCGTATCCCGTCGGGAAGCGACCCCATCAAGCGAGTCGCCTCGGCTCTGCTAACCCTCGCCGACACGGCGGGTCTGCCAGCAGCAAGGAGCAGCGCATCGGCGACCCGTTGCGCCGCGTTGAGTCCGTGGCCGCTTCCGGCATCTCCCTGTCCGTGCGAGCCCAGGACGGTCCCGAGCCGTATTCCGCCCCTGACCGATCTACTCATTGAGATCGGCCGTGCAGCCACCAAGCGCCACGCCGTGGTGATGATCCACATCGACGAGGTCCAGAACATCACTGATGAGCACGCGCGCTCCCAGCTGCTCATCGCCCTGGGTGACGCGCTCACCACGAGGAGTCCATAACCCTTCCCGGCGGTCTGAGCGTTGGCTCGGCGCTTCCCTATCGCCGTCTATCTGACCGGGCTGCCTGAGTTCGCGGACATGGCCGGAGCCCAGTCCGGTGCCACCTTCGCGCGTCGCTTCCAGACCAGCACACTGGAGACCATCGAAGACGACGACCTCCTGACCGCACTCCACCCCTTCATCAGCCAGGGTGGCCCATCACCACCGCCGACGGCGGCACAGACCGGATCTTCATGGAGCCCGACGCCCAACGCGCCATCGTCGAGCTCTCCTGCGGCGAGCCGTTCCTTCCAGCTCGCCGGGCAGTGCGCCTGGCACGCCAGCACCGACAGCATCATCACCGCCGAACACGTCTACACCGGATGGAGCAGACAGGCGGTCCGCGAGGCAGAGGCACATGTGCAGCGCATCCTCGACCGGCTCCCACCGCGTGAGAGGGAGTTCGTCGAGGGTAATGGCCGAGCTCGCACCCGAGGAGCGGTCTCGACGAACATCGCCAACCGGCTCGGGCACAAGAGGGTTACGGACGCGGGCCCCACCGCGCAGCGGCTCGACCCTGACCCGCAGGATCATCCGGCGCGGTAGGCCCTACCGATTCCAGCACCGCGCCGTCGGAGCCTATCTCACCTCCGAGTGGCCCGAGGTGGGCTGACCGGGGCCGGCCAGTCTCAGCCGGCGAAGAGGGCGGCGGCCTCGGGCGAGCGCAGGCGAGCGGAGGCGGCGGCCACGCGCTCGTCGGTGTCGGTCAGGCTCATGCGCACCTGCCCGGCGCCGGCCTCGCTGCAGAAGTCGCCGGGGCCACGACGATCCCCAGCTCGGCGAAGGCCCCCACGAGCTCGTAGGCGCTCATCGACTCGGTCCCCCGGAGCCACAGGTACAGGCCGGCCACGGAGGCCGGGTCGTTGACGAGCCCGGCGGCGGCGGTCGCCTCGACGAGCACCTCACGGCGCTCCCGGTAGACCCTTTCTGCACCTCCATGTGCGCCTCGTCGCCGAGGGCTGCCACGAGGGCGGCCTGCACCGGAGTCGGCATGAGCATGCCGGTGTGCTTGCGCACCGGTGACGGCGCCCACGAGCCCGCGTCACCAGCGAGGAAGGCCGCCCGGTAACCGGCCAGGTTGGACTGCTTGGACAGGGAGTACAGGGCGAGCAGGCCGGTTCGGCCTGCTTCCCCTCCGACCCGGGGGTCCAGGAGGCTCGGGATCGGCTGGTCGTCCCACGGCGACTCCCAGCCGAGCTCGGCGTAGCACTCGTCGGAGATGACGACGGCACCCCGCACCCTGGCCCAGGCGACGATCCGGGCCATCTGCTCGACGCTCAGGACGTGCCCGTCGGGGTTGCCGGGGCTGTTGAGCCAGACGACGGCCACGGGTGCGTCCTCGGAGATGCCCCAGGTGGCGGGGTCGGCGTCGGTGTCCACGGGGACGGGGTGGCTCCCCACGAGGCGGGCGCCGACGTCGTAGGTGGGGTAGGCGCCCGCGGGTGCAGGACGAGGTCGCCGGGGCGCACCCCAGGTGCAGCGGCAAGAGGGCCACGGACCCTTGGAGCCGATGGTGGGATGACCTCGTCGTCGCCCAGGCCGGCCACGCCCCGACGTCGCTCCATCCACTCGATGATGGCGGCGCGTACCGCGGGGGCGCCGACCGCCGTCGGGCAGCCGGGGGCGTTGGCGGCTGTGGACAGGGCGATGCGAGCGATCTCAGGAGGGATCGACGGGCGTGCCCACCGCGAGGTCGACGACGCCGTCCGGGTGCTGGGCGGCGCGCTCCCGGTAGGGGCGCAGAGAGTCCCAGGGAAGTCGGGCAGGGCCAGCCGGCGGGGCAGGTGGTGGGTGGAGACGGTCTCGTGTCGCGCTGGTGGTCACGGGCCGTGATTCTTCCTCACACGCCGGGGGCGTCTCCACCTCCGGCCCAGCCCGTCGGCTCAGTAGCCGCTGGCCTCTTTCCACCCTCGTTCTGCGGGGGCAGGGCGGCGATCATGGGGTCGTCGTAGTCCAGCGCGCCGGTCCGCTGGGCGCCCCCGGGCGAGCCGAGCCCCTTGAGCTCAAAGAAGTCGATGTTGGCGCGGGTGTAGTCCTCCCACCCTCGGGAACATCGTCCCTCGTAGAAGATCGCCTCGGTGGGGCAGACGGGCTCGCAGGCGCCGCAGTCGACGCACTCGTCGGCGCTGATGTAGAGGCTGCGTTCACCCTCGTAGATGCAGTCGACGGGACACTCGTCGACGCAGGCGCGGTCCTTGACGTCGACGCAGGGCTGGGCAATGACGTACGTCATAGCAGCAGTGTCCTTTCTCCTCGGGGAGATCCTCCCGCGCGAGTAGGCGCGGTCGGGGCCGAGTATGGTCCCCCAGTGCCCGTCGACCCAAGAGGTGAGAGATGGCCGTCAGCACGCCGAAAAACTCAGGGTTGCCGCACCGCGATTACGTCACTGCCACGGCGCGAATGTCATAGGTAACAATCGATGCGCCCTGATCCGCGTGCCCGTTGCCACAGGAGCCGCAGACTCACACAGCACTAGTTGCAGATCATATCGATGTCGCCGTCGTACTTGGTGGTCAGGACGTCGTCGGGCAGGGCCTGCTGTCGTGCTTTGCGGGTGCGGGTGACAGTGATGTCGAATCCCTGCTGCCCCCGGAGGTGGGTTCACAGTCGGGACCGGACCCGTGCTTTGGTCCTCACCGGACGGGAAGTTGGAGCGATCCGAGGAGGTGATGGAAACGTCGTAGTACTTGGTCGACCACAGCCGCACGTGGATCTGCTCACCGTCCAGCCACGCCTGGGCCAGTACCGCATGGGACGTGGAGTTCGTGAACTTCATGTCGAGATTGCCGGTCCACAGGGTCGCCCTCACGCCCAGCCGGGTAACGCTCGAAGTAGTACTGGTGGGGATGATGCTCGGTGTCATCCATCCCGGCCTCAAAACCGGCGTTGAAGGTGGTGGTGGCCACCTGGCTGAGTCCACCTCCCATCGCGTCAACATGCTCTCCGTTCTGAATGACCCCGGCATCGGCGAACCCTGTGCTCGGAGTCGACCTCGCCGAGGACCTTCTCCAGGGAGAAGACCTCGCCGGGCTTGACGACCGTGCCGTTGACGAGCCTCGGCCCGCGAGTGAGGTTCTGCGTGCGCGGCGCGTCCCCACTGTTGTACGGGGTGGCGAACCCGCCGATCACCCTCGCTGATGCCCCACTCTGTTCTGCGGCGTCGTCACCGTCGGCTCGGCTACGACCATCGGCAGGGGCACGGTCCGGCCGGCGACGTCGGTGGCGGAGGTACCGGCCTTGAGCAGGCTTGCGGACAGGGCCGCGGTGTCGATGAGCTTGCCCTGAGCAGCGGGGACGTACTGAGGGCGAGCCCCCGGGGCGCCGGTGGCGGAGCCGTCGATCTTCCAGGTCGCGTTCTGGACGGGGGCCTCGACCTGACCGATTCTGGCGACGACGGCGTCACGCAGCGCAGTCGGGCCGAAGGTGGCGCTCAAGGTACCGCCTCGGAGGAGAGCTTCAGCATCGCGGCGGTGTCCTGCGGTGAGAAGGCAGCGGCCGCGCCGGGGTTCTTGCTCTGCGCACCGGTGCCCGCCGCATCACGGTCAGCCCGCTGGAGAGCAGCGGCGTGAGGGTGCCGTCCACGAACTTCGTGGCTTCCTCGTTGGTGATGGCGGGGATCGCGGTGCCCTCGGCCATGGCGAGGGTCTTCTTCCCCAGGGGCCAGGAGCCGGCGAGCTGCTTGAGAGAGGCATCGACGTCGAGTCCGATACCGTTGCTCGCGGGCGTGGTGACCGGCTTGGTGCCGTCCAGGGTCACGGTCGCCGAGACCGCACCGTTGGCCATCGTGTCGACCCGGTCCTCCAGGGCGCCGCGCAGGGCGGTGGAATCGACCCGGATGACGGCGTCGGTGCGTTGACCGCCGAGGCGCTGGGTCAGGGTGACGGGGTTGAGGGTAAATCCGGTGAGCTTCTTGACCGAGGCGTTGGTGTCGACTGGAGACGCCCTGACTTGGCGGGCACGAGCTCGGATCTCCCCTGCCCGACGGTGAGGGTGACGGGCTGGGCGAGCTGGTCACCGACGCCCTGCTGATGCGGTCGCGGGCCTCCTGGGGGCTCCAGGCCGGAGACGTCGACGCCGGAGACGGTAGTGCCCGAGGCGATGTGCTGGGTGGTCCACCAGGCGATGCCGCCCCAGGCCAGGAGCAGGGCCGCGGCCCCGGCGGCGCAGGCGGCGGGGATGAGGCGCCGACGGCGCGAGGCGCCCGACCCGGATGCCGGGCTCTCCGGGGCGATCGATGGCGGCATATCGCCGGAGCCGGGGGCCATGCGGTGACCTGCTGAGCCTCGACAGTCGCATCGGCACCGCTCGACCCATAGGGGCGAGAGGGCCTCGGCGGGGGTGGTGGCCCTCATCGACGACACTCATCGACGCCGGTGTCACCACCGCTTCGGCGGCTGTGGCTTCAGCAGCGGCCGGCTCGGAACCGGCTGTCTCAACGGACTCGTCAGCAAGGGAGGCGGTCTCGCCCACACCCCTGGTCGGCGGCCCTCACCGGCATCCTCGACGACGGATGCCTTCTGCGTGGGCTGCTCGACGACGGCCGAAGCCTTCGCAGTCTCCTCGGCCTCCTCGACGGGCCCGGTCGGCCTGACGGACTCAGCGGGCTCGACGGTGTCGGCCGCGACCTTCGAGGCAGCGGGCTTCTTCCCGCGGTTGACGGACTGGCTCATGCGGGCGGCGGTTCCTCTCAGGCCTCGGCACGACGACGACGGGCGTTCTCGCGGAAACGCTCCTGGGAGTTGAGGATAACCTTGCGGATGCGCACGGCCTCCGGAGTGACCTCGACGCACCTGTCGTCGGCGGCGAACTCGAGGGCCTCTCCAGGGTGAGGCGGCGCGGCGGCACGAGGGCCTCGAAGCTGTCCGCGGTCGAGGAGCGCATGTTGGTCTGCTGCTCTCGCGGACCACGTTGACGTCCATGTCCTCACTCGCGGGGGTTCTCCCTCACGACCCTGACCCCTCGTAGGTCTCCTGGGTGGGCTCTGACGAAGAAGCTTCCGCGGTCCTGCAGGCGGATGAGCGCGTAGGCGGTCACGGCCCCGGCACGGTCGGAGACGAGGGATCCGGTGGTGCGCGAGACGATCTGCCCGGCCCAGGGGCGTAGCCCTCAGCGATGGAGGAGGCGATGCCGGTGCCGCGGGTCTCGGTGAGGAACTGCGTGCGAAGCCGATGAGGCCACGGGCCGGCACAAGGAACTCCATGCGGATCCAGCCGGTGCCATGGTTGGTCATGGTCTCCATCTGTCCCTTGCGTGCGGCCATGAGCTGGGGTGACGGCGCCCAGGTACCCTCGGGGACGTCGATGGTCATGCGCTCGATGGGCTCGTGACGCTTGCCGTCGATGGTACGGGTGACGACCTGCGGCTTGCCGACGGTCAGCTCGAATCCTCACGGCGCATCTGCTCCACGAGGATCGCCAGCGCCAGCTCCCCGCGTCCCTGCACCTCCCAGGCGTCGGGCCGGGTGGTGGGCAGGACCCGCAGGGACACGTTGCCGATGAGCTCACGGTCCAGGCGGTCCTTGACCTGACGGGCGGTGACCTTGGCGCCCTTGGTGCGCCCGGCCATCGGGGAGGTGTTGATGCCGATGGTCATGGCGATGGCCGGGTCGTCCACGGTGATGAGCGGCAGGGGACGCGGGTCCTCGGGGTCGACGAGGGACTCGCCGATGGTGATGTCCTCGATCCCGGCGACGGCGACGATGTCACCGGCGTGCGCCTCCTCAGCGGGCTTGCGGTCCAGGCCCTCGGTGACGAGGAGCTCGGAGACGCGGGCGGAGGCCAGTGAGCCGTCGTGGCGGGCCCAGGCCACCGTCTGCCCTCTGCGCAGGGTGCCGTTGTGGATGCGCAGCAGCGCCAGGCGCCCCAGGAAGGGGAGGCGTCCAGGTTGGTGACGTGAGCCTGCAGGGGGCGCCTTCCTCGTAGGAGGGGCCGGGGATCCGCTCGATGATGGTGCGGAAGAGCGGCTCGAGGTTCTCGCTGGCCGAGCAGCTCGCCGTCGGCCGGGACCTCGGTGTCGGCGCGACGGGCCTTGGCGGAGGCGTAGATGACGGGCACGTCCAGGACGGCGTCGAGGTCGATGTCGGGGGTGCTCGTCGGCCAGGTCGCTGGCCAGGGACAGCAGCAGGTCGGTGGACTCTGCGACGACCCTCGTCGAGCCGGGAGTCGGGACGGTCCACCTTGTTGACCACGAGGATGACCGGCAGGTTCGCGGCCAGGGCCTTGCGCAGCACGAAGCGGGTCTGGGGCAGGGGCCCCTCGGAGGCGTCGACGAGGAGGACGACGCCGTCGACCATGGACAGCCCGCGCTCGACCTCACCGCCGAAGTCGGCGTGACCGGGGGTGTCGATGACGTTGATGACGATGCCTCGGGGCAGCCGGGCGTCCACGGCTGAGGGGCCCGAGTAGTGGACCGCCGTGTTCTTGGCGAGGATCGTGATGCCCTTCTCGCGCTCCAGCTCACCGGAGTCCATGACGCGCTCGCCGGTGGTCTCCTCGGTGGCCCGGGCCCCGAAGGCGCCCGCCTCCCAGAGCATGGCGTCGACAAGAGTGGTCTTGCCGTGGTCGACGTGGGCGACGATGGCGACGTTACGCAGGTCCTGGCGCACGCTCATGGGGCACTTCTTCCGGTGGGGGACGCCGCGGGCCAGGCACCTCTCACGGCACCGGCCACAGGGCATGAAACAGGGAAAGACTAGAGGACGCCGGTCGAGACCTGCCATGGCGGGGCCAACACCCGGCCTGTGCCGCCTCTCACCTCGACCATTCAGGGGCTGGCACCATCAACCGCCGGGCGGGACTGCGAGCCACGACCCGCCGGTCACTCCACAGAAGGCTCGACTTGCTCCACCTCCGTGGAGACGGCGCACGCCCACAGACACCCGAGCAGCACCAATACGCATATCCCTGCGGTTGTCAGCACACCGGCGCTCTGCCCCCAGCCACACCGCAAGGGCGGGAACAGCCACGTAGCCGAGCGGCGCAACACCATCCCCGGCGAGGTAGTCCAAGGCGAAGACAGAGGGCAGCGCGTCACGCTCAACTCGAGACTGAAGAAACGTCTCCCAAGCCACCGCCGTCGACGCAATCACAGTACTCGACACACATACCAACGCCGCGACAAGCCAAAGAGGCGCACCGAGCACCACGCCGACCGGAACCGGCACGAAGCTGAGGAGCGCAACCAGGCACAGCACCGGGCGCGACAAGCGGGATGGCACAGGAAGCAAGGACCCAACGATTCCACCGACCGCAAACAAGGACTCACTGACTCGATGAACCATAACGCCCGATAATCATCGCGCAGCATCACCGGGTATATCGTCATGTAACTCCCCACACCGTAAAGTGCCACACACCGGAGCCGACCAGCACAACGAGAACACCTCGGGAACGTGCAGCGACCCGCAGGCCCCGCTTCAGCGCGGTGACGCGATCCGCACTACCCGTTCTGCGCCCTTTCGGCAGGCGGGCCTGCGACAGCAGGCACACGAGCATCAGCAGGGAGACCAGCCACCAAGCGTCGGCAACACCTCGCCATGACTGCACCACCGCAATAAGTCCAGGGCCGGCGACCGCGCACAGACCAGCGACAACAGCCCTGGCGGAATTCATCCGATCCAACAGATCCGACCGCACGAGGTCTGCGACATAGGACCCCATCGTTGGGTACATGATCGATGCGACGAACTCCAAGGCGAATGACACAGTGACGTACACGCCGAGCCCAACCGAGCCGGCATGACTCAGCATCGCGATACCGCCACAGATGACGACCCATGCGGCTGCCGCACCGCCGAACATGGTCTTGGGGGCTGACGTGAACCAGCATCTGCGGAGCCAGCAACGCACCCAAGATACCCGGCAGCGCACCCACGCCGAGAACCAGCCCGACACCGGAGGCACTGTAGCCCTCCGATGCGACAGCTATCGCCAGCAGTACGGGAACCGCCGAATTCGCCAGGACATACAGGCCTCGCGACACAAGAAACTCAACGACGTACTCCTCCGCCATCAGCTTCATTCGGCTACCCTTCCCGCCACGCAGCCAGTACGTGTTCGTCCGTCTCGCCGCCGTTCACCAAGTACACCAAGGCGCTGATGGGGCGGGTCATAGGAGCACGGTCACGGCCGCGAGCGCGACGGCGAGCAGTACTGCGGCGACGACGACCGGGCGGTTGAGGCTGCTGCTCACGCCGGCGGCCGCGCCGGGCGCCGCATCGTCCGCGGCCTGAGCAGGAAGGCTGCGCATCTGCTCGGCGTAGGCCTCGATGAGGGACCCGGCATCACCGGTGTCGAGGTTGGTTCGGTAGGGTCCCTCCCCGGCGAGGTGCTCCGGGCGCACCGCCGGGGCCGGCTCGGGGTCTCGCAGGCCGTCGCGCCGCTCCTGCTGCTCGCGCAGCTCCTGTCGGCGCCGGATGGACTCGGCCATGCCGCCGCGGCGGGGAGCGGCCGAGGCGCGCACCTCGACGTCGTCACGGGTGACGACCGATAGCCCCCAGCGGGTGCGGCACAGCTCGACCGCATCCCAGCCCAGCACGTGGGTGCGCCAGGCGTTGCGGATGGTGAGGGCCTGCGGGGTCAGGGGTGATCTGCGGGGCCCACCACAGCAGCCAGGTGAGGAAGGTGAGCAGCCCCGCCCAGGCCAGGGTGCGCAGCCCGTGGGCGGCGCCGTCGGCCAGGCTGATCGTCAGGGACATCCCCACTGCGGCCAGGCCGATGAGGGCGGTGCCCAGGCGGGCCGGCAGGGAGCGGATGACGACGGTCGGCATGACAAGGGGCACAGTGGTGGACACGGTGGTGGGCACGACTTCTTGCACGGGCGCATCATGCCGCACCGGCTCTCGTCCGTCGTCATCCGCTCCGGTTGCGGGCACCGGCTCAGCTCTTGACGTAGCCAATGCGCTCGGGCCGGAAGGAGGCCAGTCCCTGGGCGCCGAAGTTGCGCAGCGTCTTGGGCACGGCGGTCAGCTGCATGCGCTGGTAGATCGGGATGTTGAAGACGTTCTCCCACAGGACCTTGTCGAGCTCGTTGGCGAGCTTGTTGCGCTCGGCGCCGTCGGGGGTCGAGCCGATCTTGGCGACGTACTGGTCGACCTCGGGGACGGACAGTCCGGTGTAATTCGACTGGCTGGTCGAGGCGTAGTACTGACCCGTGTTGGCCAGGGGGTACTGGGTCTTCTCGCCGGTGAAGACCGTCAGTGCGTAATTCTTCTTGTTGATGTACTCCGGGAAGTACTTGTCGATCTCGACCGTGGAGACACTGAGCTTGATGCCGACCTCGTTCAGCTGCTTCTGGAGGAGGTTGGCCTCGTTGGTGGCCACCGGGGCGTTGGAGGGGGATGGTGATCACCAGCTCGAGCTTCTTGCCGTCCTTGGCGCGCACGCCGTCGGAGCCGGCCACCCAGCCGGCGCCGTCGAGCAGCTTCTTGGCGGCCTCGACGTCGTGGCCCCAGCTGGTGGAGTTGTCCTGGTAGCCCTCCTGGACGGGCAGGAAGAAGCGGTTGCCCAGGAGAACCTTCTTGGCGTCCACGGGCAGACCCGCCAGGTCGGAGGCCGCGATGGCCTCACGGTTGCAGGCCCGAGTGATGGCCTGGCGCACGGCCTTGTCCGCCAGAGGACCGGAGGAGGCGTTGAACATGATGTGACGCCACTGCAGGCCGGTGTTCTGGCGGACCTCGGCGTCGTCGCGGCCACTGGCCTGCTGGTAGACGTCGGCGGAGAAGATGTAGTCCAGGACGTCGATCTCCTTGTTGGCGAAGGCTGTCCCAAGGCCGAGTCATCCAGGACGTGCAGGGTGACGGTCTCAAGCTTGGGGGTGGCGCCCCACCACTTGTCGTTGCGCTCCAGGGTGATGACCTGCTTGGACTCGTCGTAGCTCTTGATCTTGAAGGGGCCGGCGAAGTAGTCGTTGTTGAACTTGGTGGCGCCGGCCATCGACTCGTTGAAGGTCTTGGCGTCGGCCATGAGCTCCCTGGGGGTGATGCCGGCCAAAGGGTAGGACCAGTCGGGGTAGACCGAGTTGAAGGTGACCTTGGCGGTCTGCTTGTCCACGATCTCGACCTTCTCGACCTTGTCGAGTCCCTCGACGGTGGCCCAGGAATAGCTGGGGTCCTTGACATGGTCGAAGAACACCTTGATGTCCTCGGAGTCCCACTTGCGCCCATTGCCCCAGGTGGCCTTCTCGTTGATGGCCACGGTGACCACGGTCTTGCCGCCGACCTCCGCAGCCTCGAGCTTGGTGAGGAAGTCGGGGTTCGGTGTCGCCTTGCCGTCCGCGGCCCAGTCGACGGTGAAGGGGGAGACGAACTTCATGATCAGCCACATGTCGACGATGTTGCCGTCCACGGTCACGGCGTTCCAGTTCGCCGGCGCCGAGCCGATGCCGAAGCGCAGCGTGCCCCCCGTCCTGGAGCTCGTCGGGGGCGGCGGTGGGCACACCGGCGGTGGAGCCCGAGGAGCCGGAGCCGTTCTTGGCGCAGGCGGCCAGGGAGGTCAGGACGGCCGCGGAGGCCGTCGTGGCGAGGAACATGCGACGGTTGAGCTTCATGGGAATCTCCGTTCACTATGGGCGCCGTCGTCGGCGCGCGGTGGTGGGCAGGATCGGTGGACAGTGCGATGGGTGGACTCGGGGGGCGGGGGACGTCAGAAGACCGCGGTGCGCTCGGGGGTAGTAGCAGGCGACCTCGTGGTCCCTCGCCCTGGGAGAGGAAGTCCGGCATGGCTCCCAGGCAGGCCGAGCGCTCGTCGTCGGTGAGTCCTGAGGCGAACTTCGGGCAGCGGGTGTGGAAGCGGCAACCCGAGGGCGGGTTGGCGGGGCTGGGCATGTCGCCCTCCAGGACGATGCGGCTGCGGCCGCGTTCCTGGCCGGGTCCGGGATGGGGATCGCCGAGAGCAGGGCCTGGGTGTAGGGGTGGGCCGGGGCCTCGAAGATGGTGTCGACGTCGCCGATCTCCACGATCCGCCCCAGGTACATGACGGCGACACGGTCGGCGATGTGGCGCACCACTGACAGGTCGTGGGCCACGAAGAGATAGCTGAGCCCCATGGTGGCGCGCAGCTCATCGAGCAGGTTGATGACGCCGGCCTGGATGGACACGTCCAGGGCGGAGACCGGCTCATCGAGGACCAGGAGACTGGGTTCGAGCGCCAGAGCGCGGGCGATGCCGATGCGCTGACGCTGCCCGCCGGAGAAGTTGCGCGGGTAGCGGTTGGCGTGACTGGGCTCGAGCCCGACGAGCTCCATGAGCTCCTCGATGCGCGGTCCGATGTCCGTTTTCTTCCAGCCGTTGGCCCGCAGCGGTTCGGCGATGATGTCGAAGATCGGCAGGCGCGGGTCCAGGGAGGCCATGGGGTCCTGGAAGACGATCTGCAGGTCGCGGCGCACCTGGCGGCGCTGGGCCCGCCCCAGGTCGGCCGTGTCCTGCCCAGGACCACGATCCTGCCCTCCTGGGGCGCCCGGAGGGAGAGGACCTCCAAGAGGGTGGTGGTCTTGCCGCAGCCGGACTCGCCGACCAGGGCCAGGGTCTCGCCCCGGCGGACGTCGAAGGAGACGCCGTCGACGGCGTGGACGGTGCCCACGCGTCTCTTGAAGACGGCTCCCTTCATGAGGGGGAACTCCTTGACGAGGTCGGTGACGCGCAGGACCTCGGGGCGCTCGGCATGCGGCAGGCTCATGGTCTCGGGGGTCTTGAGAGCCGGGACGGGGTAGATGTGGGAGTAGTCGAGATGGTCCCGTTCGATCTCGCCGCGACGGTGGCAGGCCGAGTACTGTGCGCCGGAGCGGGGCCTCGCCGTCGGTCCCGTCGCGCTCCACGAGGGTGAGCGCCGGCTCCTCCCGCGCGCACTCGGCCTGGGCCATGGGGCAACGGGGGATGAAGGGGCATCCTCGGGGCAGCTCCAGCAGGGAGGGCGGGTTGCCCTCCAGGGTGGCCAGAGCCGAGTCCTTACGCGCGTCCAGACGGGGCAGGGGAGCCGAGCAGGCCGATCGTGTAGGGGCATGCGCGAGCGGTAGAAGATGTCGTCGACGTCGCCGGTCTCCACGATGCGCCCGGCGTACATGACGGCCACCCGGTCCGCCATGCCGGCCACGACCCCCAGGTCGTGGGTGATCATGATGACGCCGGCACCGGTCTCCTTCTGGGCGGTGCGCAGCACGTCGAGGATCTGGGCCTGGATGGTGACGTCGAGGGCCGTGGTGGGCTCGTCGGCGATGATGAGATCGGGGTCGTTGGCGATCGCGATGGCGATGACGGCCCGCTGGCGCATCCCGCCGGAGAACTCGTGGGGGTAGGCCTTGGCACGCACCTGCGGGTTGGGGATGCCCACCAGGTCGAGCAGCTCGACGGCGCGCTTGTGTGCGGCCGCCTCGCTCATCTCGGGATGGTGGATCCTCAGGGCCTCGACGATCTGGGCGCCCACCGTGTACACGGGGGTCAGGGCGCTGAGCGGGTCCTGGAAGACCATGGCGATCTGGGAACCGCGAATGCGGGACATGTAGCCGTCGGGCCGCCCCAGCAGCTCGGTGCCGTGGAGGCGCACCGACCCGGTGACCTCGGCGGACTCGTCGAGCAGTCCCATGACAGCCGTGGAGGTGACGGACTTGCCCGAACCGGACTCGCCGACCAGGGCCAGCACCTCACCGCGGGCGACGGACAGGTCGACTCCGCGCACGGCGTTGACGCGCCCGTCCTCAGAGGGGGAAGGAGACGTGCAGGTCGGCGACCTCCAGCAGCGGGGCGGCGCTGGAGGGGTCCGGGAGCGCGTCGTCGGCGCTTCTGACGTCGACGACGGGCACGGCCGCAGCGCTCTTCGTGACCTCGGTGGACGTGCTGGGGCTGCTCGTGGGACTCATGCCTTGCCTCCGGACTTGGACGAGGGGTCGATGGCATCGCGCAGACCGTCACCCATGACGTTGACGCACAGGAGCATGAGGACGAGCACAGCCGCCGGGGCCAGGAAGATCCAGGGGTAGGTGGTCGCCGAGCGCTGCCCCTCGGCGATGAGGGTGCCCAGGGAGGTGTTGGGCGACTGGACCCCGAAACCGAAGTAGGACAGCGTCGTCTCGCTGATGACGGCGTAGGCCACGTTGATGGTGGCGTCGACGATGAGTAGGGAGGCGATGTTGGGCAGGATGTGCCGGGCGATGATGACGGGACTGGGCACGTTCATGAAGCGGGCGGCGTTGACGTACTCCAGGTTCTTCACGCTCAGGGTCAGGGAGCGCACCACGCGGGCCGTGAGCATCCAGCCGAAGCCGGCCAGGAGGACGATGAACAGCACGATGGAGCCCTTGGCGGCTCCGGCCCGCTGGGAGAGGATCGCGATGATGAGGAAGGAGGGGACCACGAGGAGCAGGTCGGTGGCCCACAGGGCGATCTTCTCCCACCAGCCGCCGAAGTAGGCGGCCGAGGATCCGATGACGGCGGCGACGCCGGTCTGGAGCAGGGCGACGAAGACGCCGATCATCATGGACTTGCGGGTGCCCTCCACCACCATCGCGTAGACGTCGCGGCCTCCCTGGGTGGTGCCGAACCAGTGATCAGCGCTGGGGGCCTGGAGGAAGGCGGCGGAGTCGACGTCGGTGAAGGTCCAGTGGGTCGCGGCGCCGCCGAAGAGTGCGAAGAGCACCATGAGCAGGAAGCCGACCGCGCCGACCACCGCCCCCTTGTTGCGCCAGAAGCGCCGGGTGATGATCTGCCTGCGGGTCAGGCGCCGGGAGTCCCTGGGGGTCTGCTTGGTGATGTCGCCCAGGTCCTCGGGGCTCAGCTGGGCCTCCCCGCCCTGCTCGACGGCGGCGTAGCCGCCCACCGTCATCTGCTTGCCGATGGAGGCCATCCCGTTGGGTTCAGCGTTGCGCGTCATGGGTCAGCTCACCCTCACTCTCGGGTCGACGATCGCCACGAAGACATCGGACAGGAGCGCACCGGTGAGGGTGCACAGCCCGGAGAAGGCGACGACGGCCGTCACCCCGTTGATGTCCATGCCGGAGATCGCACTGATGGAGTACTCGCCCATGCCGTGCCAGCCGTAGACCCGCTCGGTGATGGCGGCGCCGGTGAACAGGGTGGCCAGGGCGAAGGCGAAGTAGGTGGCCATGGGGATGAGCGCGGTGCGCAGCGCGTGGCGGGTCAGCGCCTTGCGCTTGATGAGGCCCTTGGCTCGGGCGGTGCGCACGTAGTCGGCCCCCAGGGTGTCGAGCATGAGGTTGCGCTGGAAGCGGGAGTAGGAGGCGATTCCGCCCAGCGACATCGACAAGGTGGGAAGCAGAAGGTGCTGGAGGCGACCGAGGGTCCCCTCCCCCCTCACCGGTGAACTCGAGGATCTGGTAGCCGGAGGAGCGGTTGATCTGCACGGCCAGGACCTGCAGGAGGATCGCGATGACCATGGCGGGGGTGGAGATGATGATCATGGAGATCAGGGAGATCGCGCGGTCGGAGAAGCGGTACTGGCGCGTGGCGGTCCAGGCCCCCAGTGCCACTCCCCCGACCATGCCGATGGCGGCACCCAGGAACACCAGCCGCACTGAGACGAGGATCTTGGTGCCGATGAGGGTGTTGATGAGCTCGCCCTTGGGGGTGCGTCCCCAGTCCCAGTGGAGGACGACGTTGCGCAGCCAGGTGACGTAGCGGTCCCACACGGGCAGGTCGTGGCTGATGTTGTACTTGACGAGGTTGGCGTGAATGGCGTCCCAGTTGAGAGAGGGGTCCTGACGGTTCCACAGGGCCGAGGGATCCAGAGAGGCCGAGGCCAACAGATAGGCCAACGACGTGGCGATGAATAGCAGGACCGCGTAGTTCGCGATCCGGCGCGCCAGGTACGGGAGCATGCGTTCTCCTCCTTCGGACAACCCACCGGTGCAAGGATCACTGGCCCGCAGCAGGCGCACCTGGCGGCGTTGGAGGTGACACCGTGTACGAACAAATGAATGGGGTCACAATACCCGCCGAGTGAAACTCGATGGATACATTTCCAGCATTCAGGAAATGCCCAAATGGTCAATAGTGGAGGAGAAATAAAACGCGGCGGTGGCCTCGAATCCACCGCCGCGTCATGGGAATCCCCCTCAATCAGATAAGGAAAACAGGGCCGACACGTGAAACACGTGTCAAACCGTCAGAAACTGGCGCGTTCATGCGTTCCAGGCCTGGGCGAGCAGCTCGTAGGAGCGGCGCCGCAGGGCCGGGTCGTGGGCGTAGGTGACCACGAGGACCTCATCGAGGTCCCACCGGGCGGCCTGCTCACGCAGGCGGGCGGCGACGTCGTCAGCCGTTCCGACGAAGGACAGGGACATGGCCGCCTCGACGGCGTCCTCCCTGCCGGGCGCGTAGGCGCGCCAGGCCTGCGGGTCCTCACTGGGCGGGTCGAGCGGGCCGGGCCGATTGCCGACGATGCGGGCGGCGGCAGCCATGGCGGTACTGAACAGCAGGCGGGCCTCCTCCTGGCTGGGAGCCACCATGACATTGACGGCGGCCGCGACCCGCGGAGCGTCCGGAGCGCCTTGGAGGCCTGGGGCGCCTTCCGTCCGGGACTCGAGGACGGAGCGGTAGGTGGCGATGGCCGCCTCGGCCTGGACCGGGGCGAAGTGCGAGGCCACGGCGAAGGGCAGTCCGAGCCGTCCGCGACGCGGGCCCCTGTTGACTGAGGAGCCGAGCACCCAGACGTTCGGGTGGGTGCCCTCCCCCGGGATGGCCCGTACCCGGCCGTCGGGCTCGGAGGCCTGGACGGCGTCGTCGGGAACACCGGGGGCGCCCAGGAGGAGGGATCCGGGGACCTGTTCCGGTACGGGCTCGTCACCGAGGTAGGTGAGGATCTCGAGGATCTCCTCGGCGAAGCGGCCCGGATCGGAGGCCCCTCGGCGCAGCGCGGCGGCGGTGCGCCGGTCGGTGCCAGGGGCCCGCCCCAGCCCCAGGTCGACCCGGCCCGGGTAGAGGGTGGCCAGGGTCCCGATCTGCTCGGCGACGACGAGCGGGGCGTGGTTGGGCAGCATGATCCCGCCGGAGGCGACGCCCAGACGCTTGGTGGCGGCCAGGACCTGCCCCATGAGGACGATGGTCGCTGAGGAGAGGTAGGTGGCGGAGCCGTGGTGCTCGGCCAACCAGTAGCGCTCGTAGCCGGCGGCGTCGGCGGCTCGAGCGAGGGCGATCATCTCGGTGAGGGCGTCGGTGCGGCTGCATCCGGCGCTGACGGGGACCATGTCCATGACGGACAGGACGGGTACGGCCCGCCTTTCGGGCTGACTCATACGGGCACTCTAACCCGCACCGACCACCTGGAAGCGGGGTTTGAGGGCCCGTGTGCCCCGCCGAGCACAGAGCGCGGCGGGGCACACGGAGGGTCGGACTCGTGCCGTTCGGGGGTGGTCAGCGAATCCGGCTGCGCACGGGCAGCAGGCCGGTGGCGACCACTGACTTGAGGATGTCCCCCACGATGAAGGGCACCAGGCCCAGGGTCAGGGTAGTGCCCCAGCTGGCGCCGGTGGCGACCTTCAGCCAGATCAGGCCCGGGACGTAGACCGAGGCCGAGGCCAGCAGCATGAGGGCGACGCCAGTGGCGACCCGAGCGGTCGTGGAACCGGAGTGGCGCGACCACACGGTGGCGGCGCGTCCGGCGATGGCGGCGATGAGGGTGTAGCCGATGACGTAGCCGAAGGTGACGCCCACGCCACCGTTCCAGCCGGCCAGGACCGGGGCGCCGACGGCGGCCAGGACGCCGAGGAGCATCGCGGACAGGGCGCCGCGGCGCGAACCGAGGACGGCGCCGACGCCCAGAGCGGCGAAGGTGCCCATGGAGATCGGCACAGGGGTGAAGGGCAGGGGGATCGCGATCTGACCGATGAGGATCAGGGCGACGGTGCCGGCCAGGATCAGCCCGACCTCACGAACGCGGACAAGAGCGGGGTTGGCGGCGCTGGTAACGGATTCTGAGCGGGCCGCGGAGCCGGCGGCCGGGGTGGAGGGTTTGGTGATCATGCCTCAACACTACGGGCAGACGCGGCGTCGCGAACGACCGGATCATGCCGAAGCACCACACCATCATTTGGAGGAAACCTACAAAGAATGCAGGGTCATTCCCCCTCCCGACCGCACAAGATAGGTGGTTTTCACAGTTCTCACAGGTGCCCGTCGATCCAGGTGAGGATGTCGCCGGTGACCTGGTCCCGGTTGGTCTCGTTGAGCAGCTCGTGGCGCCCGCCCGGGTAGAGGATGACGGAGACCTCTCGCACGCCAGCGCTGCGGTAGAGGGTCGCGGCCCGCTGGACGCCTCGCCCCATGGCGCCGGCCGGGTCCCTGTCACCGGAGGCCAGGAGCACGGGCAGCCCTGCGGGCACCGCGGCGGCGTGGGAGGCCGTGTTGACGGCTCTCTGCCCGGCGACGAGGTCGCGGAAGAAGCTGGAGGTGCACACGAATCCGCACCAGGGGTCGGCGACGTAGCGGTCAACCTCGTGGGCGTCCCGGCTGATCCAGTCGGCCTTGGTGCGGTTGGGGGCGAAGTGTCGCTGGTAGGGGCCGAAGGCGAGCGCATTGAGCAGGCCGGAGGCATGGCGAGGTCCGCGCAGTCGGGACTCCCCGGCGCAGATCGCGGTGGCGGGCCGGGTCAGCGCGCCGTTCCCCGCACCGGTCCCCAGCAGGATGAGACCGGCCAGCTCACCTCCGCGGCGCGCGGCCAGGTCGCGGGCCAGGAAGGAGCCCCAGGAGTGGCCCATGAGGAAGACGGGGACACCGGGCCAGGCCCGCCGAGCCGCATCCAGGACGGTGCCCATGTCGGCGACGACCCTCTCCCAACCACCCCGCTCGGCGACGAAGCCGAAGGCACCGGGGGCTGCGGTCGCGCCGTGGCCTCGGTGGTCCTCGGCCAGGACCGCATAGCCCTCCTCCACCGCTGAGGCGGCGAAGCGGGCGTATCGCGAGGCGTGCTCGGCCATGCCGTGGGCGATGACGATGATGCCCCGGGGGCGGGCGGCGCCGGGCACCTGTGGGCGCGGCGCCGCCACGGGGCGCACCGGGGCGCCGGCCTCAGGAGCGTCGGCCACCAGGAGGGAGCCGTCGATGAGCCACTCGGGCAGCCAGATGTGCACGACCAGACGCGTTCCGTCATCGGCCGTGAGCCGAGTAAGGCTGGTCTGCATCGGTCCTCCTCAGACAGCATCATCAATCGTCGTCAACGGAGCGTTGGTCACGCTCAGGTCGGCATCGGTCATCATTGATCGTGTCGACGGCTGACGATCGGCAGTGACGTCGGGGTCACGGGCAGGGTCCGAGATCTCCCGTCGCCCCAGGTAGAAGCCTAGTTGCCCGATGCCGAGCCGGCAGCATGACCGCCGAGGCGATTCTCAGACGCCCCAGGACGGGAACGCTGCGGAGCCGCCACAGACGGCCACTGATCCGCCACTGATGACTGACTGCAACGGAGCATCACCTATATTCCTGATGGTTTCATGAGTCCCAGTCGCTCGTATCCCGACAGTTCTCCCGATAGATCCCCGCCCACCCGCTCCGGTTCGGGCTCCTGGTTTACGGTGGCTGCCATGGCCGTCCACTCCTTCACCCTCGTTCCCGCCGTCTACGTCTACCTGCTGCGTCCTCATCCGGGCGCCTCCGAACGGGACGCCGAGCCGGTGAGCACCGCGCCCCAGGTGCTCCCTCCAGCTGCGGCAGAACACGGGCTACATGGACGGGCACTGGGCCTGCGGCGCCTCGGGTCATGTCGAGGCCGCCGAGAGCGCGCTGGAGACGGCTCTGCGGGAGACCGACGAGGAGCTGGGGATCCGTGCCGAGGCGAAGGACCTGACTGCGCTGACGGCGATGCACCGCACCAATGACCTCGGCGGCGCGGCTCTGGAGCAGCGCATCGACCTGTTCTTCACGCTGCGGACCTGGACGGGCACGCCGAGCGTGCGCGAGCCGGCCAAGAACGCGGGTCTGCGCTGGTTCTCCCTGACAGACCTGCCCGAGGCGGTTCCGCCGCACGAGCGCCATGTCCTGGACCTGCTGGCCGGGTCCCTCGACGGCGGGAGTCCAGTGCCCCCGGTCATCACCTTCGGCTTCGACGAGGGCCAGGACATCGCCTGTTACGGCGTCGCCCTGCCGCACTGAGCTCAGCTCGCCAGGAAGGCCTCGATGGCGGGAAGCTCGCGGCGGGCCTGGGCCAGGCCGGCCTCGAAGGCGGTGACGATGCGGTCGTAGCGCAGCTCGCCGTTGGCGATGGGCATGCGCTCGGGCCGGAAGAGGTAGACGCTCCCCTGGCTGCGCAGCCGCTCCAGCTCGTCGACGGTACGGTTGTAGTTCTCGGGGCGGTCGATGACGGCCTGGACCAGGGCCGGGTAGCGGGCGTAGAGCCGCTGGAGGATCTCGATCTCGTGGCGTCGCGTGGACGGTTTGCGGTAGCCCTCGGGGCGGGTCATGACCACGAGCATCTTGTCGTACCCGTCGGCGCGGGCGGCGTCGACGGCGAACCCGCCGGTGGGCCCGACGGCGCCGTCCACGTAGGGGAGGCCGTCGACCTCGACCATGGGCATGAGCACCGGCATCGACGACGACGCGCGCGCCCGCACCAGCAGGTCCGCCATGGTGGGCATGTCCTCCAGGCCCCAGTAGACCTCCTCACCGGTGTCGCAGCGGAAGGCGCCCAGACGCACCGTGGCCGGTGAGGCGGCGAAGGTCTCCCAGTCGAAGGGGATGGACTCGTCGGGGGCGGAGGTATGCAGGTAGATGTGCTCGGAGTTGAAGTAGCCCTTTCCGGTCACGAAGCTGCCCCAGCCGCCGGCCTTGGGGTCGGTGGTCAGCCCCAGGTAGGCCTCGCGGGTGCGCCAGGTGTCCCGGGAGACGAAGTTGCAGGTGTTGGTGCAGCCGGCGGAGATGCCACCGACCCAGGGGAAGGAGAGCCCGGCCTCCAGCATGACGCGCACGAGGCCGAGCCGTGTAGGCCCCGCGCATACCGCCGCCTCGAAGACGAGGGCGACGTCGTCGGGGCCGTGGGTGACGGGAGCGGGCCGGTGACTGGGGTCGGAGACGGGGACGGGCCGTAAAACAGGGTCGGAGACGGGGACGGGCCGTAAAACAGGGTCGGAGACGGGGACGGGCCGTAGAACACGATCGGAGACGGGGACGGGACGCGGGCTCACGCCCGGGAGCCTATGGGTTCCATGGCGCCATCGCACGGGTGATTCCCGCCCCATGTCGGCCGAGCGGTCGGGAGAGTAGCGTGAGGTCATGACTACCTCCAGCGCGCTGCGCATCCTTGAGCCGATGACCATGCGCGGGCTGACTGCCCGCAACCGCCTGTGGCTGCCGCCGATGTGCATGTACTCGGTCGAGGCGCGGGACGGCGTCGTCACCGACTGGCACGTGGTCCACTACGCCAGCCGCGCGGTGGGCGGCTTCGGCACGATCGTTGTGGAGGCCACGGCGGTCACCCCTGAGGGGCGTCTGTCCCCAACGACCTGGGGCTGTGGTCCGACGAGCAGGTCGCCGGCCAGCGCCGCCTGGTGGAGGCGATTCACGCCGGCGGGGCCCCTGGCCGGTATTCAGATCGGGCACGGCGGGCGCAAGTCGGGGACCCGGCCGTGGCGACCCAAGGTGGAGGGTGCGCGCACCGGCACCCTGGAGGGCTGGGAGCTGCTGGCCCCCAGCGCGATCCCCTTTCCGGAGCACGCGGTTCCCGCCGAGCTGGACGAGGCCGGTATCCACCGGATCGTGGAGGCCTTTGCAGCGGCCGCGCGCCGCGCCGTCGAGGCCGGGTACGACGTCATCGAGATCCACGGCGCCCACGGCTACCTCATCCACGAGTTCCGCTCTGCCCTGTCCAACCAGCGCACCGACTCCTACGGCGGAAGCGTTGAGAACCGTCAGCGCTTCCCGCTCGAGGTGGTGCGGGCCGTGCGCGAGGCCATCGGGCCGGACACGCTGCTCGATATCCGGCTGTCGGCCTCGGACTGGGCCGGGGGCGGCGTCACTGGTGAGGAGACCGCCGCCTTCAGCCGCGAGCTGGTGAAGGCCGGTGTCGACGTCCTGCACATCTCCAGCGGCGGTAACGTCCCGGCCGAGATCCCGGTGGGGCCCGGCTACCAGCTGCCGCTGGCCGAGCAGGTCAAGCAGGCGGTCGCCGGCAGCGACGTCCCGGTGGTGGGCGTGGGCCTCATCGAGGAGGCGGCCCAGGCCGAGCAGGCGCTCATCGCCGGGCAGGCCGACGCGATCGCCGTGGGCCGGGCCGCCCTGCGCGACCCCTACCCTGCCGCTGCGCTGGGCGGCCGACCTGGGGGCGCGCTCCTGGGACGAGGCCCCCTGGCCCATCCAGTACTGGCGCGGCACCTGGCGCTGAGCAGAGCCCGGCCACCCTCAGCCATTACTATCTCCTGGGAAGTCCTCAGTCGCATGCGACGTATCCATCCTCTGGAGGTAGATCCTTGGGCAGCAGCCATTCGACGGCACCCAGCGCGCAAAGGCACCGCGGGGACGTGTACTCCTCCCAGTGCCCGTGCCGCGATCTTCTTGACGTCGTGGCCAACAAGTGGTCCGCTCTGGCCATCGGCGCACTGGCCGAGGGGCCGTTGCGCTTCGGGGCGCTGCAACGGCGCCTTCAAGGCATCTCGCCGAAGGTACTGACCGCCACGCTGCGCCGGCTGGAGGACCACGGGCTCGTGCACCGAGAGGTGATCCCGGAGGTTCCTCTTCACGTGGAGTACTCCCTGACGGAGGTCGGCCGGAGCGCCGTCGAACCGGTATTCGCACTTCGGGAATGGGCCGAGTCCCGATACGCGCATGCGCTGACTCACGTGAGGTCGATCCCCTAGGTCGTGTTGCGGCGTGAAGGCGGTCCCGGGGCTATGACCCGGGGAGTCGCCAATGCGCGCAGTTCGGCGGGAACGCGCCTCAGTCCCTCGACCTCGGACTTTGAGGGTGCAGCGGGGCCTACGGCGCACCCACGAGTCCCTGGGCATCCGGACGCCATCACGGCCGGCGCACCGGCACTCCACTATCTTCTTGATAGTAGAGGGTCATTGCGGGTAACCACTTTCTTCCTACTACGGTCTGTGCCCGTTGACGGTGCACCTCCGTCGAACCTGGCACAAGCCGATGAGCAAAAAGAGCAAGGAGCTATCGATGCCCCTCAAGCAGCCCTGACACCCGAAGTACCATGACCGCTGTCGTCACTCGATCCGGAGGCTCGGTGGACGCCCCGGATGCCCTGATCGATGCCACCGTCCCCGCCCCGGCGGCCCCCACTGGCCACGACATCCTCGTGGAGGTTAAGGCACTGTCCGTCAACCCCGTTGACGTCAAAGTGCGCGCCGCCCTCAACCACGCCGGCGGCGAGGAACGCATCCTGGGATGGGATGCAGCGGGAACGGTCATCGCGGTCGGTGAGCAGACCACTCTCTTCCAACCGGGCGATGACGTCTACTACGCCGGAGCACTGGAGCGTCCCGGCTCCTACGGACGGCTGCAGCTCGTGGACGAACGCATCGTCGGACCGAAGCCGAGCTCGTTGGACTACGCGAGTGCCGCGGCGCTGCCCCTGACCTCCCTCACCGCGTGGGAGGCGCTTTTCGACAAGCTCCACTTGAGCAGGGACTCCACAGGCACGATCCTCGTGCTGGGAGCCGCAGGAGGGGTGGGATCCATGGTGATCCAGCTGACCAAGGCCCTCACCGATGTCTCCGTCATCGCCACCGCCTCACGTGAGGAGTCCCGCGACTGGGTCCGGTCGCTGGGTGCCGACGCAGTGGTGGACCACTTCGCCGAGGACCTTGCCCAGCAGATCCTCGCCATCGCACCGGATGGCGTCGACTATGTCTTCACCCCACAGAGCCGAGAGCGCGTGCCGCTGCTGACCACAGTGGTTCGTCCTTTCGGGGAGATCGTCGCCATCGACGACGAGCGAGACCTGGACCTGTACGCGCTCAAGGACAAGGCCATCTCCTGGCACTGGGAGTTCATGTTCGCCCGGCCCAGGCACGGCTACGACCTCATCACCCAGCACCGCATCCTCTCCACCGTCGCCGAGCTCATCGACAGTGGAAGAATCCGTGGCACTGCGTCCCAGACGCTCACGCCTCGCAATGCTGCCCAGATACGGGAAGCTCACCGCCTCATCGAGAGCGGGCGCACAGTGGGGAAGATCGTCGTGGCCGACGCCGGCTGAGTCGACCGAATCGGGACCGAACCGGGCCTCGATCGCCGTACGCGGTGGACTACCAGACGGCGTCGAGGTAGAGCCAGCGGCCGGCGCGGCGGGTGAAGCGGGAGCGCTCGCGCAGGGCGTCGTCCACCACTCCCCCGCGCCCGTCGCCGGTGCGGTAGGTGGCGGTGAACTCCACGATGCCGGCCTCGTCGTCCGCCCCGCCGTCGACGGTCTCGTGAATGGTCAGTCCCGTCCACCGGGTCCCGGGGTGGCAGTAGGGCCCCCCTCCGGGCGGGTGCGCGGGTGCCAGGTGCGGAAGAGGTAGTCCTCGTCGCCGACGACGAAGGCCGTGTAGCGCGAGCGCATGAGGGCCTGGGCCGTGGGCGCCGGGGCACCGTCGTGGAACGGCTCGCAGCACTGGGCGTAGGTTCCTCCGCTGCCGCAGGGGCAGGGGGCGGCGCCGTGCACGCCCGCGGCGCGGATCGGCGAGTCCTGCTGGGCCCTGCGACCCGCTCGCTCCCCCGCCATGCTCAGGCCCCCTGCCAGTAGGCGTGCAGGGCCTGGGCGAGCCAGGGACCGTCCTTGACGCCGCACATCTCGCGGGCCGAGTGCATGCTCAGCAGGGGCACGCCCACGTCGACCGTGGTGATACCGAGGCGGGTGGCGGTGATAGGGCCGATGGTGGACCCGCAGGGCACGGCGTTGTTGGAGACGAACTCCTGGCTGGGCACGCCCGCGGCAGCGCAGGCCCGCGCCCAGATCGCGGCTCCCACGGCGTCGGTGGCGTAGCGCTGCTGGGCGTTGATCTTGAGCAGGGGGCCGTGGTTGATGAGCGGCTGGACGACCGGGTCGTGCAGGTGGGCGTAGGCGGGATGGACGCTGTGCCCGGCGTCGGCGCTCACGCAGGTCGAGCGGGCCAGGAGGGCATCGACGGCGTCGCCCTTGATCCCCAGGGCCGCGGCCAGGCGCCGCAGCAGGGTCTCGAGGAAGGGCCCACCCGCCCCGGAGCGGGTGTCCGAGCCGACCTCCTCGTGGTCGAAGGCGACCAGGATGACGGGTTCGATGGGTTCGGCCCCGACGACCGCGAGCGTCTCGAGCGCGGCCAGTCCGGCGTGGACGGAGGAGAGGTTGTCCAGGCGGGAGGAGGCCAGGAACTCTCCGTCCCGGCCGAACCGGGCCGGCGCCTGGGTGGGGTAGGTCAGGACGTCGTGGCCGGCGAGCTCGGCCGCATCGATACCGGCGATCTCGCACAGGTGGGCCTCGACCGCGTCGGGGGCGGCATCGGGTCCGGCCAGCGACCACAGGGGCAGCAGGTGGGTCTGGCGGTCCAGGTGGAGGGTGTCGTTGACGCTGCGGTCCAGGTGCGGGGCGATCTGGCAGACACGGGCGATGGGGCCGGTGCGCACGAGGTGGACGGCGCCGTCGCGGGTGGTCAGGCGCCCGGCCAGGCCCAGCTCGCGGTCGAGGAAGGAGGCGAGCAGGGGACCGCCGTAGACCTCGGCGTTGATGAGCTGCCACCCGGAGCGGACGACGGCGGCCGAGGGCTTGAGCTTGAGGGCCGGGGAGTCGGTGTGGGCTCCGACGATGCGCATGCCCGCCCCCGCGGGGAGTGCCTCGGGCAGCGCCCAGGCGGCGATGGCGCCGTCACGGATGACGTAGCCGCGGCGCGGGAGGTCGCCCTCCCAGGAGACGGTCTCATCCGCGCGGGTGAAGCCGGCCGCCTCCAGGCGGCGGGCGACCTCGGTGGCGGCGTGGTAGGAGCTGGGCGAGGCGGTGACGAAGTCGATGAGCGAGTCGGTGTAGGCGTCGTCGTCCCTGCAGGGATCTCGCCGTGACGGCGTCGGCGGCGAGTGCGCGGCGGCTGCACGGGCGCTGGCGGGTGTGCTGGCGGCATCAGTCATGGACCCCAGTCTTCCACCGGTGCGCCTATGCCCCCGACCGACCTTCCCGGCCGGAACCCACCACGAGGGTAGGGCAGAATCGGGGCGTGAGCATCTCTCAGCCGGTCATCCCGCCCGCCTCGTCCTCTCCCGTGCGCGCCGTCCTGCTCGATGCCGACGGCGTTCTGCAGCTCATCGGCACCCCGTGGGGCGAGGCGCTGACCCGCGGCGGCGGACCCGCCTTCGCCCAGGCCATGGTCGATGGTGAGGCCGACGCCCTGGCAGGCCGGGAGACCCTCACCGAGCTGCTGGATCGGGTGGTGAAGGATCTGGGGCTGGAGCTGCGCGCATCGGACCTGCTGGAGATGTGGCACCGGGCCACACCCGACCCTGTGGCCTGGCAGCTGGTGCGGGACCTGCGCGAGGCCGGTTACACAACGGTCCTGGCCACCAATCAGCAGTGGGAGCGTCGGGCCTGGATGCGCGAGCAGCTGGGCTATGACGGCCTGTGCGACATCGACGGCTACTCCTGCACGCTGGGGGCGGCCAAGCCGGAAGCCGCCTACTTCCACCGGCTGCTGGAGCTCGCAGGGGTGGAGGCGGACCAGGCCCTGTTCGTCGATGACAGCGCCACCAACATCGCCGCGGCCCGCGAGGTGGGCTTGCGCACTATCCACCACCCGGCCGACGCCGGCGGCGAGCTCCTGCGCCGTGAGGTCGCCCAGGCCTTGACGCCGGTCACCTCCCCATCTCAGGGAATGAGCCGGCGGGCCACCGTTCCCTCCTTTTCGGAACTTGCCCAACCGGCGCACGCGGGGAAGACTCCCCTGACAGGAGCGATCACACGGAAGGACACCTCATGGCAGGAACCGTGACGGACGACCAGGCCCCCGAGGCCACCACCACTGAAGCCGCTGCGTCCACCGTCGAGTCCACCGTCGAGTCCTCCGCCTCCACGGCCCGCCGTGCCCCGGAGGTCTTCCTGCGCCTCATCACGGCGATCCACTCCGTCCTGCCGGGCTTCGTGCGCAGCCGGCTGCCGGTGACCTTCATCGGCTACGCGATCATCAACGGCTCGGCCTTCTCCCTGGACATGACCTGCCTGTGGGTGTTCTACGACCACTTGCACTGGTTCTACCCGGTGGCGGTCACGATCGGCTACGCCATCGCTGCCGTCTACTCCTTCCCTGCTCAACCGGTGGCTGAACTTCCAGGCGCACGGGCACGTCGTCAAGCAGGGGGCGGGCTACATGGCCGGAGTCATCAGCCAGTACGTCATCTTCATCGTGGGTCTGTCCTCGCTGCTGCACTGGTTCGGGGTCAACGCCGAGCTGGCGCGCGTCATCTCGGCCTGCTGCGAGGGCATCTACCCTCTACGTGTTCATCCGGCTGTGGGTGTTCCGCGGGGTGCCGGAGCCCGAGCAGACGCACGAGCCCTCGGCCTCCCCGGCCGACGCCTGAGCACCCCGGTCGGAGGCGACGACCGGCGAGGAGCTCGGCACTCACCAGAAGGCGCGAGTCGTCTCGGTGGGGCCCTCGAGCTCGGTGAAGCCGGCATCGGTGACGCTGACGGGCCGCGTGACGGTCTCCCACTGCTCCCGGCTGGGCACGACGACGCGTACCCGGTAGCCGTCGTCGGCCCAGGCCCGCCCTCAGGAGGACGGCATGGCGCTGCTCTCCCAGGCCAGCTGGGCGGCGTGGGCGCACTGGGCGGCCAGCTTGCCCGAGGTCATCTCATGCAGAGGCGTGACCTCGATCGTCACGAGAGCCCCGATGGATGCCGACGCCGCCGTGAGCGCGATCTCCTCGGCCGCTCCCGGGTCCTTGGCGATGCGCGCGGTGATCTCGGCGGGCGGTGGGGGCAGCTCGTCACCGGCCGGGAAGTGGGTGCCTCCACCTGGGTCTTGGCCAGGGCTCCGGGCAGGGGGCGCACCGGTCCGGGGAACGAAGGCGCGCGCGGCAGCCCGCCCCCAGCCGGCCGGACCGTCCTGGGTGACGGTGACGCCGTCGATGTCCTGGACCTCATCCCAGCGCTTGCCCCGGGCTCGGCGCACGAGCTTGCGGATGCGCCCGTCGCGCCAGTAGTCGACGGCCGGGTTCCACGGTCCGCCGGGAGGGCGGAGGCGGGCGAGGCCAGGAGAGAGACGACGGCGCGGGCGGCGGCCTCGGCGACGTCGATCCGCCGGGGCGGGTGGACCTTGTCGTAGCGCACGGCGATCTGCATGCCCCAGGGCACGGTGTGGTCCAGGGTTTCCGGACAGGGAGGGCAGAGGCGATGACGGTAAGAACGGCGATGCGGAGTGCGGCACGGGCAGGAGCCTACGGGGTCGTGATCGACCGCGTCAGGCCCCGTCCGTGCTCCCGCCTCCTGGGGACCGTCGGAGCCATGGGAGGGTCCGGAGGAAAGACCGACCCTTACTATTCCCCACCACATGGCGGATAAGCGACGTGCGAAGATCCTCCTGCGGCAGGAGAGGATTCTCGCGGCGAGTCGTTTGCTGCCACTATGCAACCACCTGTTCCGTCCGCTGTCCCCGGTTCTCCTGGCCCGGCACCGTCGGCCGTGCCGCCATCTCGCCCACGGACGTTCAACGGCGCAACCGTTCATGGCATCCTCGGAACCCGCTGGCTGCGCCACCCCGCGGAGATCCCGCTGCTCATCGCCGCCGTCATCACCACGATCCTGGGGTACATCGGCTGGGTCGGTGTCATCATCTGGCTGGCCTCCGTGCCCAAGCCGACCGGCGTGGGCGCCACGATCCGCAAACAGCTCATGGAGGGCGGGACCCCTGTCACAGGTGATCCTGATCATCCCCTCCTCCCTCTCCTGGTGTGGATCATCCGCGCCATCATGTACGCCCAGCTGCGGGCGAGCTCGGTGCAGATGTCTCCCACCCAGTTCCCGGAGGGGTACCGGATGGTCGTCGAGGCCGCCCAGGAGTTCGGGCTGCGCCGAGTCCCGGACGCCTACGTGGTGCTGGGCAACGGTCAGATCAACGCCTTTCGCCTCCGGCCACGGCTTCCGACGCTTCGTGGCCGTCTACTCCGACCTGTTCGAGATCGGCGGGCAGGCCCGCGACCCCGAGGCGCTGCGCTTTCATCATCGGCCACGAGGTCGGTCACCTCGCGGCCGGTCACGTCTCCCTACATCCGTCTCATCTTCTCCCGGCTGGTCGCCTACGTCCCCCTCCTGGGGCAGGCGTTCTCGCGGGCCCAGGAGTACACGGCGGACAACCACGGCTACGCATACGCCCCTGAGGGCGTCCCCGGAGCCATGGGGAGTCCTCTCCGGCGGCAAGTACCTGGGGGCCGAGGTCAACACCCACGCCCTGGCTGATCGCGCCACCCGCGAGAAGGGTTTCTGGCTCCACCTGAGCAACTGGCTCTCCAGTCACCCGATCAACACGTGGCGCGCTCACGCCCTGCGCGACCGCAGCCGGCCGGGACGGCTCATGTTCCGCCCGCCGGAGTCCACCGCCTGGTTCCCGCCGTCGGCTCCCAGCGGCAGCGGGTGGTCCGACTCCTGGCCGACGCCGGAGCAGATGCGCTCCGTGCTGGACTCCACCTCCTCGAGCGTGCCCGGCGAGGAGCAGTTCGGTCGCTACCCGGGTGTGAGCTACGAGATCCCTCGCAATGAGCTGCGCTGGGCCTCCCCGTTCCCGTTCCGGCGGGGACTGAGACTCTTGGGCAGGCCACCTTCCGAGCGCGCCCCAGCACGACCGGCTCGCCCGGGCAGCACCAGCCCGGACCTTACGGTTACTCCCCATCAGTCGAGCCGCAGGGCGAGCCCATGGGAGATTCCGACACGGTCGCCTCCAACGCCCCTGCTCCGCAGTGGCGAGATGACGGGCCCGGCCAGGGGTGAGACCCACTGGGGTCGAGGCGACCCCCGGGATCACGACGGCGCCGGTTGGCGAACAGCTGCGTTCACCAACCGGCGCCGGACAGGTTCAGCGCGGGGCAAAGGCGCTGGCCGCCGCCATGAAGGAATCCAGGGAGTCCCGTAGGTCCGCGGAGTTGTCGGCGACATGAATGGCCTGGCAACGGACGGCAAGATCATCGAGCTCGGCCAGGCGACGTCTCACGGACTCGACCACGCCGGAGGCAGCACCGGAGAGCTCTGCGGCGGTGGCGGGCAGCGCCGGGTCGCTCGACGCGGGAGAACCGGTCCACAGCATGAGGAGCTGGTTCGGAATCGTCATCATGCGGCTGGCCTCGCCGATGTAGGCGACCGCCTGGGCCGCGAGCGTGCTGTGGGCCTGAGCCTGACGCTCCATCTCGGCGATGCCGTCACGGAGCGACTCGATGAGGTCCGCGATGGCCTCCGCCGAGTACTGCGGGTCTCCGACACCGTCGATGAGCTCAACGGTGAACAGCGAGGTGATGGTGGCATGCAGACGGGCCAGGGGCGATGCGGAAGCGGGTCCGGGCGCCATTGGAGTCGAGCTGGGCCAGGGTGTCGACGAGCCGTGCCACGAGGGGCTGACCAGGCTCTGCATCTGGGTCCCACAGGTCCAGCAGATCCGCCAGGGGCTTGACCCGAGGGTCGGAGCGGTCCAGGGCGGCGATGCGCTCAGCACTCAGGCGGGGGTCCTCCAGGGTTCGGGTCAGGCCCTTCCCCGCGGCCTTGAGGGAGGCGGAGAACTCGGCGAGCTGCTGCTGACCGGACATCCACGAGTCGAGCCCGGCGGCGACGGTCGTCACCGCCTCGAGCATGACGTGCAGGTCCCCGGTGGCGCCGGGACGCTCCGGTATCCCATCGGAGAGCTCCTCACGACGCGCCACCTCCGCCGGCAGGGCTGCGTTCTGGAACTCCTCGTAGGAGGACAGGCCCGCCCCGGCCAGCAGCTCGGCGATGCGGCCGAGGCCCTCCTCCGCCGCCGCCCGACGGTTGGCCCCGGCATCGATGGCCTGGTCCTCGATGGAGCGAGCGTCGCGGTAGATGGCGCAGGCGGTGTCGAACAGGTCGGAGCACACCGGCCGGGTACGCACCGAGAGGTAGCCGCCGTCGGACAGTGGCGTGACGGTGGCGAAGACGTCGTACTCACTGCCGTCGGCGGCGAGGTTGCGCACGTAGGCGGCGAAGGGGCTGCCGGCCTTGAGGGTGTCCCACATGGCCTTGAAGGCGCCGCCGGGCATCTCCGGGTGACGGATGATGTTGTGCGGGGCGCCGGAGAGCTCGTCACGCCGGTAGCGAGAGAGCTCGATGAAGACGATGAAGACATTGTTCGAGTGGCGGATGACGCCACGCGCGTCTGTGGTGGAGAAGAAGAGCTGGTCAACCCCCACCTCGTGGACGGCTCCGGTGACCTGCGGCATAGGCAACTACTCCTTGGAGAAATCGAGGGACGGCGTCATCCAGCATCCGGAGCCGGAAGACACCACCTTCCACCCATTGATTGACGGTTGGACGGGTGAACGATACACCGCATTTCCGGAACGAGACCTGAGAGGATTCAAAGCAGAGGGCCCGCCTATGCATTTAAAAATACATAGAGATTAACGTCATTAACCCTCTCGGAAAAAGCAAAGCACCCACCCAAAGGGAAACGGAAGAAACCTCCCGAACGAGTTTCCAGGCGACTCTCAGGTACGTTGAAGCACTCCCCAGGAGCAGTGGGTTACATAGGTCCTGCCGCTGGACGGATCCGGTCGCGAGGGTTGGGGAGCCCAATGACCGATCGGCTTTCGAGGTCGCCCGGGTTGATAGGGAGCCCGACGTGAACCGCTCCAGCGAAGGAGGGTGAGTCCCTCTGGAATATGGGATCCAGAGGCGATGCCACCCTCAACGACAGGGGCCCTGTGGGGCTCGGACTCTCCGAGCCCCACAGGCCACGTCGTTTTTCGACATCATTGTGTCGGTTTCTTCTCCACACTCCCCTCTATCGAATAAGGCGGGGAAGCAGACGGACACCGATCGCCATGACGACGAGCTCCACAAGGGTCTGAGCCACCACCGCAATCGGCGCCATCCCCATAGAATCGGGCAGTGCCAGAGCCAACGGCAGAACCACCAGCGAGTTACGGGTGGTCCCGGAGAAGGCGAGAGCCAGGCGCTCCTGACGTCCCTGGTGAGCCATGCGCCCGACGACGTCTCCCACAGCCGGCATAACGAGAGCGAAAGTCGCGAAGAGGGGAACAACCCGGGCGACGACGTCGGGACCGGGAGGCGACATGGGGAACCTGGGATGCGACGACGAGCGCCAGGGTCGCCATCATGAGCGGAACCATGAGCGCCGTCGTCGCTGAAGCGAGCAGGTGGCGAGCCGGAACCGGGATGAAGCGCGCCGCGTGAGGATCGATAGCCCCATGGGCAGTGCGATCATGAGGACGAAGGCCTGCGCGAAGGGTTGCCAGCTGATACCACCGCCCTGAGCCCCAGGTGAGCCGGCGGCGAAGGCCAGCCACAGTGGCAGAACGAGGGCCTGGATGAGCATGAGAGCCGGAGAGGCCGCCAGGATACGCGACCATGCGCCGCCGGCCAGACGGGTGAAGACCATGACGTAGTCGACGCAGGGCGCCAGGAGCACCAGGAGGGTGCCGACCAGGAGCCCCGGCTCATCGGCCACCAGTCGGGACAGAGGCAGGGCCACTGCCGGCACCACCAGGAAGTTGACCATCAGAAGCGCCGTCATGAACCGGGCGTCGGCGAAGACGGCCCGCAGGCGATGGAAGGGGAACACCGAGAAAGGTCGCGTACAGCAGCATGACCAGCACCGGGGCGATAGCTACCTCAAGAAGGCTGCGGGCTGCAGGAGCGGCCAAGCCCAGGACGGCGCCGGCCACGAGCGCACCCAGGTACAGGACCACCTGGTGGTGCTCCATCCACGCGACCACCGGGGCCTCCTCGCCTGCGTCCTCCATGCCGGAACCGTATCGCGACCGGACGGGGCAGTGACCGCTGCCGGGCGTCTACGCCTCCAGGGAGTAGCCCGTCACCGGCCCGGCTGTGTTGGGCCGCCAGCCCAGCGCCGGGGCGACGTGCTCGGCGAAGGCCTGGAGGATGTGGAGGTTGAAGTCGACGCCGAGCTGGCTGGGGATGGTGAGCATGACGGTGTCGGCGGCGTGGAGCGCCTCATCCTGGGTCAGCTGCTCAATGAGGACATCGGGCTCAGCGGCATAGGTGCGCCCGAAGGTCGACTGCAGGCCGTCGATGATGCCGATCTGGTCGCGGGAGTCCTCGCCGCGCAGGGCGAAGAACTTCCGGTCGGTCTCGGAGACGATCGGGAAGATGGAGCGCGAGACGCTCACGCGCGGGGTCCAGTCGTGGCCGGCCTCCTTCCACGCCTCGCGGTACCGGCGGATCTGCTCGGCCTGAAGGTGGGAGAAGCCCTCACCGGTGGCCCCGGTCAGCAGGGTCGAGCTCATGAGGTTGAGGCCCTGGCGGGCGGTCCACTCGGCGGTCTCCCGAGAGCCCGCGCCCCACCAGAGGCGGCGGTCCACTCCGGGGGCGTGCGGCTCGATGCGCAGACGGGAGCTCGCACCGGGCGTCATGCCGCTGCTGGCGTCGAGGTCCGCCTGCGGGACGCCCCGGACGGCATCGAGGAACTGCGCGGTGTGGGCGTGAGCGACGCTCGGCTCCGCGCGGGTCGGCGCCGCCGGCGTATCCGAAGGTCTCCCAGCCGCGCAGAGCCTGCTCCGGCGAGCCGCGGGAGATGCCGATGGCGATGCGCTGGTCGGTGAGCAGGTCGAGAGCGGCGACCTCCTCGGCCAGGTAGAGCGGGTTCTCGTAGCGCATGTCGATGACGCCGGTGCCGACCTCGATGCGCTTGGTGCGGGCACCGGCCGCGGAGAGCAGCGGGATGGGAGCCGCGGCCTGGCGGGCGTAGTGGTGGACGCGCCAGTAGGCGCCGTTGACGCCGATCTCGTCAGCGCCGACGGCGATCTCCACGGCGTCCTTGAGCGCCTGGCCGGCGTCGGGGTCGCCAGGGCCGCGACCGTGTCCGTAGTGTCCGAAGCTGAGGAACCCGAATGCTTTCATGCAGCTTTCAACTACAGGTGCCGACGAATCATTCCGGTCGCCCGCGCGAGCCGCATCACCGCACCGCAGACGCCGGGCGTCGTCGGCTCATGAGCGGGGCCACGTCGACACGCCCGGAATACCCAGCCAGCGGGGAACAGCCTCCTGGTAGTCGAGGTAGTCCTGCCCGAACCTCGCCTCCAGGGCCGCCTCCCGGCCGGAATCTGGTAGCGGTCGATGAGCCAGGCGAAACCGATCAGAGGGATCACCGCGGACGGGCTCCTGCGCGCGATCGCGTGCGAGAGCAGCACCCCGTCAGGCCCAGGTACATGGGGTTGCGCGTCAGCCGGTTGGGGCCGTCCACGACGAGGTGTTGCGCACGCTCGACCCTGACCGGGTCGACCGTGGTGCGGTGCCGAAGAAAGTTGCCCGCGCTTCCGGCGAGCAGACACAGTGAGCCCCAGCAACGGGAGCGGCCGCCGCCATCGATGACGGCGTCACCGACCGACCACGAGTCATGGTGTGTTGCGCCAGCCCCGCCATCGCCAGCAGCACTGCCGGAGGCGGTCGCCTGAAGATCCGTTCCATCACCAGGCCATCCTCT
>BNJT01000668.1_pt1 | contig 41121 bp, 63 predicted proteins | sample 8540491 | NCBI WGS metagenome assembly BNJT01 (sample SAMD00202455, study PRJDB9452) | human saliva metagenome | host: Homo sapiens | reverse complement strand
CGTAACAAAGATAGGAAGAAAAATCTTATTTGTTTGTGAGGTCGCCAGCAGCCTCGCTATTGCGAGTTCATGGCTAAAAATTCGAGCCTTGGTCTCGAATTTTGCCTGTAATGAAAGCTAGGCTCTAGCTTTCATTACTTTCACTACAAAAACGATTTTTCTTCCTATCTTTTATATATTAATGACGTTTTTCCACTATAAGTTCTAAACAAATTAATCAAAAAGAGACGACTTAAGTCGTCTCAAAAAAATCTAACTTTTTAGGGTCACTTCATTTATCTCTTTTGAAATAAATAAAAATCCCTTTGTAATACTATAAAAATAACTAACAAAGAAAATAATTATAAGGCTCAGTTGCCAGAAACCTGATATATCTACTAAACTACGGCCTAAAAACTTGTCCAATAAAGACTTACTAAAATTAAAATTATTAAATTGAAAACTACTGATACTAATAAAATTAACACTGAATGTATTATTGCCTCGGCTATACGTATTTTAAAAGTTGTAATCTTGACACTCCTAGTGTCTTTAACTGTTAATGTCCTCAATATCTTTATTAGAAGATAAAATTGTAAGAGAAATAGAACTAGTAATAATCAAAATAATTGGAGCAGACAGATAAGCAATAAAGGAAGCTCTTGCTTCGTCTACACCGTTTGCTGTATTTATGAATGAATACATATTTTTGGGTGTAAAGAATAAACCCAGAAATGAGAGTTACTCCCATGCTCATTGAAGTTTGTATACTTTTTCAAATAGCTAGGATTGGATAGTAGATTCCAAAAGCCTGTATTGATTACATAATTTTCAGTTGGAAATATCCTCATTAAAAATTTTATTAGAAACATTTGAATTGATGGAGATAGTGATTGAATAATAAGGATGTGAATAATTAATAAAAAAATAATATTATACTTGACTTTGTTGCAATTATTTCTTTGTTTCTGATAAAACCTGTTGAAACAATAAAACCTATACATAGTAACCATAGGAATAAACTAACAGAGATATTAATAAAACCAGTTACTGTAAATTTTCTTTTTCTTTTTGGTTTTAATATTGATGATATTTTAAGTATTCGACTTGAATAAAAGTAAGCCCCTATCCCGACAATTGTTGGGACTATAAAAACACTCAATAAAATTGATTGAATGTTGGCTGTAATAACTAAATCAGGTAACTCATCTCTTCCTAGTAAATTTTGTAAAAGAATTTGTAGTAACTATCTGCCATGATAAATGAGAGTATTGTACTCAATACTACTAACAATTACTGCCATTAAATAAAACTGTCCAGATACTAATAAAGATAGCTGAGTTCTGCTTGCGCTCTAAGATAGCCCATAATTTGTAATCCTTTTTCAAAGATATCTATTAGCAGTCTTATATTATTTGAAATAAGGAAAAATAAAGTAGTCCCTTCAAAAACTATTAGCATTTGAAAAAGTTGTGAAGCGTTAATATTAGCAGTATTTATTGAACTAGCAATACCAAATAAAGATGTTCCAACAATCAGGCTAGATACAAATAGTAATGGTATTGTTCCTAACCATTGTCTTTTTGAGTACTGAAATTGGTAAATGATTAATTTTAGCATAATAAATCCTCCTCAAATTAATCTTTACTACTTTCAAGTGCTTGGTAGAGCTCATCAGCTGAAGGTTTAATAATTTGTCGAGATATTTTTCCGTCTTTTAAAATGAGTGCTCTGTCAGTTTTTGAAGCCAACTCAATATCATGAGTGACCATAAAAACACATTTTCCTTGACTCGCTAAATTACGAAGTGTTTCAAAAATAAGTTTTCTTGAGACGCTGTCCAGAGCTCCTGTTGGCTCATCAGCAAAAATAATTTTACTATCAGCTATTATTGCACGAGTAATAGCCACTTTTTGCTGTTCTCCACCTGATAAGGTAGCAACTAATGATGATAGTTCTGCTTTAAAATTCAAACTATCCAACATTTTTCTTACTTTATTGCTATCAACACTCTTTCCTGAGAGTCTCAGAGGAAGTGTAACATTTTTCTAGTACAGGTAGAGCAGGTACCAGATTATAATTTTTGAAAAATAATTGAAATATCTCTTGTCTTCTAAATTTAGCAAGTTTTTCCTTCTTTTTAAGGTATAAGATTTACACCATTTATAATAACTTCGCCACTTGTTGGTTCAGATAAACTTGATAAGCAACTTAGTAAAGTAGACTTTCCAGAACCACTGACACCAAGTATTGATACAAAATCCCCATAATTGACAGATAAAAGAAACATCTTTTCAAAATAGAAACAGTTTTGTTTTCTCTAACAAAAACTCTTTTGAAAGGTTTGATACTTCTAACAGCTACATTATTACCCATAACAAATCCTCCTAATTCCATTGTCATCTTTGATTTAAGTTTACTATATATGGTTGATGGAAAATCCACCAATCCTATTTGACAAAGATCCATTTAAACACGTAACAAAGATAGGAAGAAAAATCGTTTTGTAGTAAAGTAATGAAAGCTAGCTCAGCTTTCATTACAGAGAATAATTCGAGACCAAGGCTCGAATTTTTATGCCATGAGACTCGCTTGCAGGCTGCTGGCGACCTCACAAACAAATAAGATTTTGCTTTCTTATCTTTATATATTCACAACGTTTTTCCTACTATAAATTTTTTTAATTCATCATTCAATGCTTGGTGAATGTGTTGGTTCTTGATTCGTAAGAAGGTTCCTTTTTGTTCCTAAACTTCTACTCTCAAGTACCCCTGCAGATTCTAATTTACGAATCGCATTTACAATTTACCGTACGTGTGATATCACAAATTCTTTGGCAATTTTTCAATGCAGTAAATCGTAATTCAATCCCATCAAATAATGATAAAATAATTTTTAATGGCTTCAATTTCACTATAAGAAAGAGATTTTTAACGCTAAATGGACATTTTGTTTTTCTCGGTTTTCTTGCTCGGATTCGTTTTGTTTGCCAGTGCAATAATTCTGTTCCAATTACAGTTGCAGCATGTTCTGCTAAAAATCAAATCTCCTGCAGAAAATGACTCTTTAGCTTTTTCCCATCACAACAAATCTCTAAACGGTTCCCAGAAGCGTATATTGGAATAATCGTTGTTTTTGCTTCAAGATATTCCTGTTTCAACTCTACTGGAAAAATCGTTAATTCAGCATCTACTGAAATATTTTTCTAAATTTGTTTCAATAGAATTCAAAAGCATTCATATAAAAAATCAGGAAATTGTCTTGTTGAAACATATTCATGCATACGAGGCATTATTTAACTCGAATTGATCATGCACCCTAAAATTCTTCCTTCTGGTGAAGCAATAAATAAATCTACTTTCAATAGTGTTCCTAATACACCACATAAAGTATTAAATGGTAAATCAGCTTTTTCATCTAATGTCCATAAATTATCATATTGTAAAACCGTATTGATTTTTCTTAAATCCTTTAGTACTTGTTGCAATGTTTTCTCTCCTTCCTATAAAAATATAACGAGGTTAAATCACGATCAGCTGTAATCATATTTAATTTTTGATTCGACATATTGCTCTGTAATTTGAATACTTCCATTTGCATTTGAGGAGCTTCAAATAATAATTCTTCTAATAAAGTTTCTAGAATCGTATGCAATCTTCTTGCGTAATATTTTTCCATATTACTATTCACTTCAAATGCTGTTCTAGCAAGTGCTGAGACAGCTTCTTTTTGTAAAGATAACTTCAACATTTTCAGTAGCCAATAATGCTTTATATTGTTTTTAATAGAGCATTTTTAGGTTCTGTTAAAATACGTTCAAAATCTTCTTTTGATAAATCTTGTAATTCTCCACGAATTGAAACGACCTTGTAATTCAGGCATTAAATCACTTGGTTTAGCAACATGGAAAGCTCCAGAAGCAATAAATAAAATATGATCTGTTTGAATAGCACCATATTTTGTTTGAACTTGGCTTCCTTCTACGATAGGTAAAATATCTCTTTGAACCCCTTCTCTAGAAACTTCCCCGCCATGATGCCCTTTTTGCGGCAATTTTATCAATTTCATCGATGAAAATAATTCCTGATGTTTCTGCTAATTTTAATGCCTCTGCATGTACATCATCTTTATTCACTAATTGATCAGCTTCTTGTTCCGTTAAAATATCTAACGCTTCTTCTACACTAACTGTACAGTTTTGAACGTTTTTAGGGTGTCATTTGGTCTAACATGGATTGGATTTGCATCATTTGCTCCATCCCATTCGAATTGCCTGCCATACGTAATGGTTTTTCTTCTACTTCAATCGTAACTTCTTGATTTTTAATAAACCATTTCTCAATTGTTGCTCAATTTTTACGTCTTGATGCAGCAATTTCCTCTATTACTTCTTCTTTTTCCTCTTTTGGTAAATCTGTTTTTGGTAAGCCCATTGATTGGAATAAATTCATTAGAGAATCTTGTTGAGGATTTTGCCACTTTTTCATAATGCCAGGTTTTAGAATTTTTGCTAATTTACGTGACAGCTTTATCATAAGCTTGCGGACGTACATCTTCTTGCTTTTTGTTTCTGAACGATACTAATCGCATTTTCAACTAAATCACGAACCATCGATTCTACATCACGACCAACATATCCCACTTCTGTAAATTTAGTCAGCTTCACTTTAACAAATGGGTGCATCCACTAATTTTGCTAAACGTCCTCGCTAATTCTGTTTTTCCCTACACCTGTTGGTCCAATCATTAATAAGTTTTTGGTGTCACTTCTTTTTGCATTTCTTCATCTAATAATAATCGACGATAACGATTACGCAGAGCAACTGCTAAAGCACGTTTTGCACTAGCTTGACCTACAATAAATTGGTCTAATTCTTGTACGACCTCTCTAGGTGTCTTACTAATTTTTGAATTCATTTTCCCGTCTCCTATACTACTTCTGTAATAATTGCATCATTTGTATACACATCAATTTCTGAAGCTACTTTTTAAACTTTTCTCTTGCAATATCTTCTGCACTAAATTTTCATCCCCAAAATCGTAATAGCTCTAGCAGCTGATAAAGCAAAGTTTTCCACCTGAACCAATTGTTAAAATCCATCATCTGGTTTCAATCAGCTTCACCTGTACCTGAAAACTAATAATAATTGATCTTTATTCATTACAATTAGCATCGCTTCTAATTTTTGTAAGAGTACGGTCAGTTCTCCATTGTTTTTGCTAGTTCAATAGCTGCGTTGCAAATTCCCTTTAAATTGCTTTAATTGGTCCTCAAACATTTCTTCTAACGTAATCGCATCTGCAACTCCACCAGCAAAACCAACAACGACTTCGCCACCAAAAATGCATCTTATTTTTCTAGCGCTACCTTTCATAATAATTCTTTCACCATGGTAATTTTGACCGTCACCTGCAATAGCAGATTGATTTCCCTTTTTAACAGCACATATTGTCTGTCATTTCAAAACCTCCTATGGTTTATGATTAAATTTGGATGCATCAAAAGTATCTTCCTCTTGTTTTGCTCTTGGAAAATATAATTGATAATTTTTGTTGTAAAGCATCTTTTGTGACATGTATAAATTTGAGTAGAACTTAAACTAACGTGCCTAATAATTCTTGAACAGTTTTTCATGTCTGCTCCATTATTTAATAAATGGGTCGCAAAGTATGGCGCAACATATATGGATGAATTTTTAATTGTAATCCACTTTCTTGTAATAATTGATTTTAAAATATAGCGAACACCGTCGTTGTTATCAGGATCTCCTAGATGATTCACGAATACAGAAGCATGTTCTTTTTATGTTGGCTCATTAAAAGAAGTTCGGCTTTCTTCTAAATAAAAGCTGTAAAGCTTCTGTAGCAAAATCTCAATTGGAACATAACGTTCTTTTGAACCTTTCCCAATGACTAAAAATAACGCCATTTTTAAATCTAATTGTTGTAAAGTTAATTCAGTTAATTCACTCCCTACACGCATCCCTGTAGCATATAATACTTCAATTAACGCACGATTACGTTGGTCTAAAGGCTGATTTCCATCAATGGAAGCAATAAATTTTTCCATCTCATCTTCATAAAAATTCAGGAAGTCGTTTTTGTCCTTTTTATAAGAAACGCTCGCAAACGGATTTTTCTTCAACAAGTTCATGTTCTAATAAGTATTGATAGAACGAGACGAAGGCTTGATAAAAATCGTGAGATACTGGAACGATTATATTGTTGCTGATGTAATTTTCAAGATAAATTCGCACGTCCACGGCTGTAACTTCTGATAATTGTGTTAATGGAATTTCTCTTAAAAAGCTCAAAAAGTTGTTCAATATCTCGTTGATACGCTTCAACTGTTTTTCATTGAATATCTTCGCTCAACTGTTAAATATTGAATAAATGCATGAAATTGTTCTTCCATTTAACAACATCCTTTCTTCATAAAGACTGTAGCACTAGTTTCTGACAACTGACAACTAAATTGTCAAAAATTTTTCCAAACAATTTTCACTACAAAAGAAATTTCCTTTTGTTGCAAAGGACGCTAGCAGCCACCTTCGGTGTCTCATAAGCTTAAATTTGAGCCTTGGTCTCAAATTTACCTGTAATAAAATTCGAGTCGAATTTTATTACTAATGCAACTAAAGAAAATTTCTTTTTCCGTTTTTCTATAAAACCAAAAAGAAGCCTTTCGGCTTCTTTCTATCGATATTTTTTGAATTTCCTCTTTATAATCACAATGGCTACATACAATTTGTTTGCCACTTTTTCACTTTTTCTCTACAAGATAGTGAGAACATTTCGGACATTCTCTTCCTACAGGTTTATCCCATGAGACAAATTCACATTCAGGATAACGAGTCACAACCATAGAATAAACGATTCTTCTTCGATTTTCTCTCAATGACATGCCCTTGTTGACAATGAGGACAAGTTACACCGATTTCTTTGACAATTGCTGCAGTATGACGACAATCAGGAAAATTACTACATGCATAGAACTTTCCAAAACGTCCTAATTTAATGATCATTGGACTACCACAAACTTCACAGTTAAATCCAGCAGGTTCATCTTTAATTTGGACTTTCTCAATTTGAATTTCCGCTTTATCCACTTCAGCTTTAAACGGTTGATAGAATCGATCAATGACTTGAACCCACTCCTGCTTCCCTGCTTCAATTTGGTCTAATTCAGATTCCATTTCAGCAGTAAAATGAGTATCTACAATATTTGGGGAAATAATTATTAATCATTTGATGAACTATTTCTCCCAATTCAGTTGGTTCAAAACGTTTCGCTACTAATTTAACATAATAACGTTTTTGAATCGTTTCAATGGTTGGAGCATAAGTCGAAGGACGACCAACTCCAATTTCTTCTAATGTTTTAATTAAAGTTGCTTCAGAATATCTAGCAGGTGGTTGAGTAAAGTGTTGCTCTGGATCTAGTTTTTGTACAGATACCGTATCTCCCTCAACTAATTCAGGTAAAACATTTGATTTTTGAATCTGAATTATCTTGATATACTTTTTGATATCCAGCAAATTTAATAGTAGAACCATTTGCTTTTAAATACTTGTTGATTTTTGCTCTAACTCAACTTGAACCGTATCATAAATCGCTGCAGACATTTGACTTGCGACAAATCTAGACCAAATTAATGTATATAGTTTTTAATTGGTCTTTTTGTTAAATAAGATGCAATAGAATCAGGAGTTCTCATAACAGATGAAGGACGAATCGCTTCATGGGCATCTTGAGCTCCTTCAGAAACTTTTTGTGGGAACGTGTTGAATTTGAATACTCACTACCATATTCAGATAAAATATAAGATTTTGCTTCATCTTTTAGCAGTTTTGAGAAACACGAGTTGAGTCGGTACGCATATACGTAATTAAACCGACTGAACCTTGTCTTCCTAATGATACACCTTCATATAATTGTTGAGCGACCATCATTGTTTTACGAGTTCTAAAGTTTAATTTATTGGAGGCATCTTGTTGCAAGCTACTTGTTGTAAATGGTGCAGCAGGATTTCTTCTTCTTTCTTTTTCGTAACTTTTTGAACGGTAAATGGTGATTTTCTCATCAATTTGTTTTTAAGACTTGAGTTCACTTCATCTTGAGATTTTAATTCAACTTTTTCAGCTGTTGTTCCATAATAACTAGCTGAAAATTTCTTTGTTGATTTTTGGAAAGTTGCATCTAATGTCCAATATTCTTCTGGAACAAAAGATTGAATTTCTCTTTCTCGATCGATAATTAATTTTACAGCGATACTTTTGTACACGACCAGCACTTAAGCCTTTTTAACTTTTTCCATAAAATTGGAGAAATCGTATACCCTACTAATCGGTCTAAAATACGACGAGCTTGTTGTGCATCGACTAAATCCATATCTAAATTTCTTGGATTTTTTTAAAAGGCTTCTTTACAGCATCCTTTTTGTAATCTCATTAAATTCTACACGAATCGGTTTAGTCGTATCTAATCCTAATAAATGCGCTAAATGCCATGAAATAGCTTCCCTTCTCTATCCGGGTCACTTGCAAGGTAAACAGCATCGGCTTTACTCGCCTCTTTTTCAAAGATTTGATTAGATCCCTTTACCACGAATAGAAATATAATGAGGTTCATAGTTATTTTCAATATCGATTCCCATTTTACTTTTTGGTAAATCACGTAAGTGACCTTTACTTTGCCACTACTTTAAAATTTTTCCCTAAATATCTTTCAATTGTTTTTCGCTTTTGTTGGCGATTCGACAATCACCAAGTTCTTCTTAACCATATCGAAACTCCTTCACAGAAGTATATGCTTGTTTTCAATAATCGTAATTCATCATAGCGAACGAAAAGTTTGTTTGTCAAATCAAAAACAAATAATGGATAAAAATTTTATGGAAAATAATGCAGTGATTCTAAAATATCATTCGCATTTCTTATCGGATGCACCTGCTGTAATCAATTCATTCTGTCCCTTTTAGAATATTCACTCGTTATGTTTTCCTGGTAATGTAAATACTAGACGATTTTCACTCAACGCTACATTAGCCGTAATTAAACTTCCACTATGCGGTTTTCGCTTCAATCACACACAGTCCGTGACTTAATCCTGCAATAATTCGATTTCGATAAGGAAAATGAAATTTTTAAAGGTGGACTATCTAATGGATATTCTGACAGTATCAGTCCCTTTTTCCTATTGCATCATACAAACTTTGATTTTCCTTAGGATAACAAATATTAATCCCATTTCCGATAACTGCAATCGTTTTCGCCGTTTAACTCTAAATGTTAGTTGATGAGCTAAACTATCTACGCCTCTAGCTAATCCACTAATAATAGATACTTTTTCTTTCAAGTATATCGGGTGAGTAAATATTCTAGACGCTTCTTTGCTATAGTGATGTATGATCTCTTGCCCCAACAATTCCGATGGATAAACGATTGAATAACTCAATCTTTCCCTTATAAAATAAAACAACTGGTGGCAAATAAATTTCTTTTTAAACGTTTTTGGATACTAAAAGCATCTTCGTACATCAAAAAGTGAATCGCTTCTTTTCGATACTGTAATTCCAAACTAGTAAAATCTGTATTCCTTAGCCAATCAATCTCTTCTAAACTTAATTCCTGATGAATTTCTTCTGAGTGTAAAAGTACCTTCTGTCCATTCATTTTGACATAAACGTTGATACAACTCCCATCTTTTGTTGACTACTCCCTTTATCCCTCATTGCTAGAGCAATCATTAATGTTCGTCTTGTCCATTCCATAAAAATAACCTTCTTTCTCGAAATAACATTTCTACTTGTTATATACGAGGCTAAAAATATTTTTTTATTGTAAAAATCTTTAATTGGAGCAAAAGTTTTTCGATGAATTGGACAAATTCCTTTTTTTGTAGTAGTCCTTCCAAGTGTTTTGCGTTCCATAACCCTACATTATTAGAAAAATCATAGCTGGATATAAATGCATCAAATTCTTGCATCATTTTGATCACGTACTTGTTTTAGCAACAATACTTGCTGCTGCAATTGATATACTCTTTGCATCTCCTTTAATGATACCTATTTGAGGGGTATTTCACATCAATTTTCATCGCATCAATTAATAAATAATCCGGTTGAATCTTTAGTTCACTGACTGCTTGTTGCATTGCTAAAACGACTAGCTTGATAAATATTTACTTGGTCAATAATATCTGCATCCACAATTCCAATTCCAATCGCAATTGCTTTCTCTTGAATGAGTCGATAGATTTCTTCACGTTTAGACGCTGATAATTTTTGGAATCATCAAATCCTAAATCTTCAATATTTTTCAGTAAAAATAACTGCTGCAGCTACTACAGGACCCGCTAATGGACCACGTCCCTACTTCATCAACACCTGCAATAAAAACTAGCATCTTCTTGATAAGCTAACTCTCATAATATTGCATCTCAATAAAAATGTTCTGCGCGTTTTTTTGTTCTTTTTCAATTCTTTTTGACACGATTTGAGTGCTGTTTGCACTCCTTTTCTCATATCTAAACTCAATTGTTGAAACATGGGATCTTCCACCGATATGAATAGAACCTAAGATTTCTTTAATCTGACTAATGGTATATTTTTCAGTCATCTTTAACACCTTCCAAAACTAATAGGAGCAGTATCTAATGTAAATCGACCCTAATTTACCACGCACGAATGTCAAAAATAATACGCTCACTTGCACGTTCATAATCATCTTTGAAGCCTAACTTTTTCGTAATGAGTAATAATAAATCCACATCAGATAATTCTAAATCAGATTCACTTAAACCCATAAGGCTTTCTTAAAGCATCTGTATAGTAAGTTCTAAAAATATTAATCGCAAATAACGCCACATCATCCATATGTAATAAAGAATCTTTAATAGCTCCTGTTACAGCTAATTTATTTCAATCTCTTGATTGTCAAATTTTTGGCCATAAAATACCAGGCGTATCTAATAACTCAAAAATCATTTCCCAATTTTAACCAACGTTGTCCTTTCGTAACTCCAGGACGATTCGCGGTTTCAGCTTGATTTTTGAATCATTCGATTAATAAATGTTGATTTTTCCAACGTTTGGGAATTCCTAAGACCATTAAACGAATCGGACGAGGACGAACGCCTTTTTGCAGCTAATTTTTCAAATTCTTCAGCCATCAATGCTTTAATCGCTGCTTTTTACTTGATTCAAGCCCTTACCATCTTTAGCTTCAACTGTTAAAACTTCAATACCTTCTTCTTGATAATAGTTCATCCATTTCTTTGTTTGAATAGGATCGGCTAAATCCGTTTTATTTAATAGCATTAATTGTTTCTTTTTGTCCTTTAATCTCATTTACGATTGGATTACGACTTGATTCCGGGATACGTGCATCCACTAATTCAATTACAACATCTACTAACTTTTAGTTTTTCAATTGCTTCTCTTTTTAGCTTTTTGCCATATGTCCAGGATACCATTGTATCGTTGCCATCAATTTCACCCTTTCTTACTACTTGTAACTTTATTCTGAATTATTTTAACATACTCCTTTTTATTTCAAAAATTATTCATAGTCAGAGGTGAACTTTTTAGTGTATAATCACCATACTATTTTTATTTTTGAAAGGAAGAAAAATATGAAAAATTGTTTCAACTGATTGATAAATTTGATGGTCCTCAATCAACATTAAGTAATGAAGAATTTTTCATTCGTGAAAAACTATTGCTCTACTTAAAATTATTTTTGGGTATTTTCCATTGTTATTTTTGTCTTATTAGGAATCATTGTCAGTATTTCTTATTTTTTTCTATTTCTTTTATTATGCCATTATTTTATGGATCATTACGAAAGTGTTAGATGTGTTGCTATATTTTTTACTTGAAAAATAAATGAGCGCTTATGGGTTCAATTATTCCATTAAATAATTGTTCGCACTTTTCTTCTATTAAGGCTTTATTGACTAATTTTTTTCTCATCCATTCTTTAGGAATGGATTCAAAAGAATATTTAGCTCCAGCTAGTGTACCTGTAATGGCACCAATTGTGTCTGTATCTTCTCCAAGATTAACGGCTTTTAAAACAGCATCTTTAAAAACTATTCGTTGTTCCTACACACCATAAACAAGCTTTCCAGTGTGTCCACCACATAACCTGTAGATTTGATTTTCCTCACGGCTTTTTATGATAAAATTCTTCATCAAAAATTTCCTTAAAATGATTTTTCATCATATTCTTCCCAGTACTCAGAATTTTTGGATAAATATTTCTTCTAATTTTATTTGAACGGAATCTAATACTTCTGGAAGTGAGTCATTAAATAGCATATCTTTTAATAGAAAAAGATAGATAATCGAGGCAACAATAGACCTTGGATGCCCATGAGTTACTGTCGTATATTTTTAATGACTTTAACTTGATTTATTAGATTAAAATTTTTCAACAATAGAAAAACTAAAGGAGAAATTCTCATTAAAGCTCCATTACCATTAGACCTCTCATCTTTCCCTCCACACACTTCTGGTGAAATCCCTGATAAATATCTCTCAATAGCTTCATTTGTTGCAATACCTATATCAAAACAATATCCAAAAGGTGTTAAATAGCCATCACGATAAGATACAAATTTTTCCATTAAGATACTTAATTCTGATTTTTCACCTAAATGTTCCATTAAGGCTAAATGTCAATGAAGTATCATCAGACCATATTCCAGGAGGTTGGTTATAAGTTACATAACCTACCATATCTGTAATGCTATAAGTATCTCTTTTTCAAACTCCACTGGAACTCTAACGCATCTCCAACAACAAGACCATAAATAACAGCTGAAATCATCGTTCTTAACGATTCTAGATTCTCCTGTTTATCCATGCAATTGGATCCTCCTTTTACCCTATTATAACATAAATAAAAAGCCTTGAAGTGAGCTATCCTACTCCTTCAAGACTTCCCTAATATTGATTATCCAATTGTTGCCTTTTAAATTTAACTTTCTTAATTTTTAAAATCAATTCCCTTTTCTTGAATTGTCTTTTTAAAATCTTGAACAAAAACACGAGCATCATTATCAATTTGAATATCAAAAGCTCGTAACCTTCCTCAGATTTCTTTACTTCTACATTGGAAGATTGATATTGTTTTTAAATTACAGTGGCGATGGATATCATGTATAACATTTAAGTGACTAATGATTCCAGTAATATTTAATTGATACATTTGTCGATTCACACTAATTTTTACGATGCGTCAATAATTGAACAATTACTACAACTGCACAACACGCACTTCCAAAAACCAGAAGCCTCCCCTATTGCCATTCCAATCCCAGAAGTAGCCCATAAACCAGCAGCATGTTGTTACACCACTAACACGCATATCACGCATATAGATAATACCACCACCGATAAAAGCTGATACCACTAACTACTTGAGCAGCAATACGAGTAGTATCTGCTGCATCAGGAGATTTCCCAAAAAGCTTCTTTGGAAACAATCATCATTAAAGCAGAAGCTAATGCAACAATGACATGAGTTTTCACCCCGCCTGTTTATTACGTGATTTACGTTCACTAACCAATCGCCCATCCATAAACAGGCAATAATAATGGATAAAAATGACGTAATTCTAACAAAGCATCAAATTGATGTACAAATATTTGATCCATTTAACTTCTCCTTTGTCTACTAAATACCATTCTCATAGAATGATATTCAATCAGTATAATTTTTAAAGAAAAAGTCAAGCTGAATGCTGTGGTTGATATAATATTTTAACTTTTTACATGGATTTAACCACCAATACTTTGATATTTCTTTAATCCTTGTTTCCAAAAAGAATTGATAAACTAAATAAAAATAATCCATCCTGAACTAACATTCATTAATGTTTCTAAAAGTAAATCGATTAGTACTTAGTAATAACTCATGTACAGGAAAATATCCTATAAAACTAAATGGTATAATCATTAATACAGCTTTTTAACCATTGAGGATAAATTGAAAGTGGATAATTACCAAGTTGAGAAACTTCCCAAAAATACTTTTAAAGCCCATCATTGTGACACCCACAAAATGCAGTGAGTACTTAAAAATAAATAAATAGTATATCTAACAAAAATAGAAGAAAGTATAAAGAAAAATAATTTAATAAAGAAGATAACTGTCCATAAGCCAGATATTTGAGTGATTGGATCCTATTAATGACAATAAAAGCTACTACCGTTTCGAATACAGATTCTTCATCTAGTTGAAAATAATAAATTGAAATAAAATATTTAAAGGTCTTACTAAGAAAATATCTAGCTCTCCACTTTGAATCATATATGGAATTTCCAAGTACAGTTACAAAAATATTTCCCATAGAGCATTTACTAACATCAAATATGAATAAAAATAACACTTCGTATCACTAAACTCACCTAAAAATCCTGTATTCATAACAATGATATAAAGAACAAATAAGGTTGAAATTGTTTCTAGAAAAAGCCCATATTTCCTAAAACAAAATCAATAGGATACATCATTATTCGTTTGATATCCATTCTTATAAATTCAGTATAAATATTTCTATAAAATTTTTAACGAACGAATCATCATGTTACCCTCCACTAATTTCAAGTTTTAGAGTGGACTCTGTACAATGAATAAAATTAAAGAAAGAAAAGAATCAACATAATTGAATTAAAAGTGCAGTCGTATAAGAAAATAATTGACTTCCACTTAATATTGCACTAGGAAAATATTGTAATGCAACAAAGGGAGTTTTAATACAATTAATTTTAAGGGTTCAGGGTAAATATCTATCGGTAAAAAACTCCCCTCAAGTAATATATAAGCTAGAAATTAAACTTTTAGTTCCATTTATACTAATTAAATACGGAGAAAGCAATCCTATAATATGACCAATAATTAGTAGAAGTATCCAGCTGAAACATAAAGATAGTAATACCAACAAGAACACTATTTACATTTATAGAGATTTATTTTTGAAAAATAATATAAATAACCCAAATCGGAATAATTCGATAAATAATCTTATAAAAACTATTTCCAATTTGAATAGAGAATTTACTAAAAAACAGCATTTGTGGACGCTGTAAATAATTAGCTATTGTTCCTTTAAAATAATATGATTCATATCAGCTGAAGAAAATAAAGAGTAATAAAGACGACTAATGTTAAACAAACATAGAATAAATAATAATTTGTTGTATTCATTCCATTTGTTTTTCAACATTTGTCCAAATATAATACTGAATTACAATAGCGATAAATGTACTCATAATCGTCATGACATTATTCATGCGATATTTTTATTAGACTTAAACTGGTAAAGTATGTATACTAATAAACCTTTCATTCTAACACCCTCTTTACCGTCATTAATTCTGATAAACTTAAATTAACAACTTCTAAATTATCCAGATGATAATTATTTTGAATGACATTAATAGCCAATTCTTCTGAAATTTCACGAGTATCAAAATATTCAGTGAAAGAAAAATATTCTTGCTACTACTTTTATAGTTGAAATTCTCTATTAATTCATGCTGTCCTTGTTCATGATAAAGTGATAACTTTTTCAAATATGAATATTGGTTTTTAAACTTATCAATACTTCCTTGATATAGCATTGATGCCTTTGTTCAGAATAATAATTCTTTGACAAACTTTCCTCAATTTCTTGAAAGTCATGACTGGTAATCATGAGATGTCGTATTTTTGCGCATTAACTTTTAAAATAATTTCCATCATTTTTGTTTTGTTTGAACATCAATCCGGGATGCTAGGTTCATCTAAAATGACTAACTTAGGAGGAATGCAAACAAAGCACAAACAAATTCTCCACGCATACAGTGTCCTAAAAGAGTTCTCGTACTGGTTGATTAATATATGCTCTTACCTCTAATTCATTTATTAACCATTCTAACTCCATTTATCGTCTTCAGTAGACGTTCTAGAATAAATTTTGTAAAAATTTGAAAGAATCTAACAGTGGTAAATCCACCAGAGATGAGATTTCTGTCCAAACATAACTCCAATTTCAGAAGCATTTTTCGACGATTCTTGAACGAATCTTTTTCAAAAACTGTTACATTACCAGAATCTGCAGGGATAATTCTAATAACATCTTTATTGTCGTAGATTTTCCAGCACCATTCTCACCCAATATAACCAACAATTTCCCTTCGTTAATTTCTAAATTTAAATCATGAATAACTGCTTTTCTTTGCCTGTAAATAATTTTTCTTTAAAAGACTTTTTTAATTGTATATCTGAATCTATATATTCTTTATATACATTTTCAAAACGAATCCATACTCTTCTCATATATCATGATAAAAATTTATCCGTGCAGAAACTATATGCTCCACACCCATGACTTCTCATAGTAGTAATGATATGAGACTCGCAAATGCGAGGCTGCTCCGTCCCTCACTACTATTTTGAAGTCACTATACAACATCATAAACGAAGAGGCTCTCTATGTCACAACTCAATGACTTCTCATAGTAGTATGATAGGCTCAAATTTTTAGGAGATGAGACTTGCAAGTGCAAGGCTGCTTCCGTCCTTACTACTATATTAGAAGTCATGTCCCGCTTATCATAAACATAGAGGCCTCTGTATCACAACTCAATGACTTCTCTAGTAGTAATGATAAAAGTATCCTGATGGGACCCTACTTTTTGTGAGACCCTGAACCCTGGGCTCAAATTTTGGGAATGAGACTCGCAAATGCGGGCTGCTTCAGTCCTTACTACTATTTTAGAGTCATTATAAATAACTATAGTTACTTTTTGAAGAAATTCTCATCGTAAACAATGGTTTCTGTACAATATTTTTCTTCTCCGGCAAATGCTACGCATTTCTTTTAAACATTTACCCGCATATAAAATCTAAACGAACCAGCAGATTTCGTATCAATAAAGAAACCACGAATATAACGATCCTTAAAGATTTGCACGTACCTTTTCAATCTCATTCCAAGGAATTTGAATATAATCCTCGGATTTTTCATTATAAAACTCAGCTCTATCCCCAACAAGAATATCGCTATGCTTATTTCCAATCCAACCAACAAATGCATTTGCTTTCGTTGTATAAATAACTTTTGTATTTAATGACTGTACCATACCATTCTCCTCTTTTGTTACTAAACTGATAAAATTTATTTTACCATAAAACAGATGAACAGACATTTAAAATCTATGCATCTCAAAATCGTAACTTATTACACAAATTCCTGTTACGACCAAGAATACTAATGCAAATAATGCAAAGATAATTAAAATTGGACTTACTTTATAATATACCACATACATGCAGAATATTAATAATAAAAGCAGCGAAACTGGAATTAATTGGTTTTAGTTGTCTTGTAATAATAGTAACTTTTTCAGGAGATAATGATGTACCACCTGCTGAATGCAGATAAGATGTAATGTTGAACCATCACAGCTCCATCAGAATTGAATGTGCTCTTCAGATAATTAGCATGAGCAACAACTAGTGGGAAGTTAGATGAATCCAAACGATTGGAACTAAAATCCCCATTACGAACATCCTCAAAAGATTTGAAGCACCTTTTAGTGATTGTTTGTAAAATACCACCTGATAAGTCACTTGTAATTTCAGAACCTTTTTGATATCCAACTTCTTGTGTATACCATAAGAAACCGATACGGATTAAGTTCCAAGCAATCAAAGAGAATAACAGTGCACATTAATGAACTACCAGTTGCCAATGAAGCAGCAATTGCTCCAAGGATTGGACGAACTGTAAAACCCAGAATACTGGATCCCCAATACCTGCTGAAAGGTCCACATCATACCAACTTTAACCCTTAGTTGCAGCATCATCGATATCTGCTCCATTTGCTTTTTCTTCTTCAAGAGCTAATGTTACCCCAAATTGGAGCAACAATATATGGTGAGGATTAAAGAACTCTAAGTGACATTTTAAAGCATCACTTGCATCTTGTTTGTTAGGGTATAATTTTTAAGTGCTGGGATTAATGAGAATGCCCACCACCATTTTGCATACGCTCATAGTTCCATGAACCTTGAAGGAACTGAGAACGTAACATAACGCTAATACGATCGCTTTTCGTTAATGAAACTCTCTCTGACATATCTGTTCCTCCATTCTAGTAATCATTTTAAAATATCAAGTGGGTCTCCTGAACCAGTATTTGATCCTGAACCACCTGAGTTATGTAAGTTTAAGTAAATGATAGCAATGTGCTAAACCATATACCAGTTGCAATTAATGTTAATTCTTTAATTGGTGCTAATGCAAAACCTAAGAAGAAGAATGGCCATACTTCTTTGGTGCCATTAAGTTAATAACCATTGCATAACCTACGGCTACTACCATTCCCCCACCAACAGTCATAGCCACCAGTAAACCATGCTGGTAATGAACCTAAAGCAGTTTGTACTGCTGCAGAGGATGAATAATAAAGCTCTGCTGGAATTGCAATACGTAAACTTTGTGTAGCTAAAGCTACATAGTGCCAAAATTCAACACCACGGAAGTTTCCTTGTTCTGCTGCTCTATCAGCTTGGTGAACAAGTACAACAGATAATGTACGAACAAACATAGTTGTTACTAAACCAACAGTTGCTAGAGTGATAGCTGCTGCAATCGCAATGTTACGACCTTCTGTAGAGAAGTCACCGGCTTTTACATAAATAATGGCAGACATGCTGCAAGCTAACGCTGCATCGGGAGCAACTGCTGCACTGATATTAGCCCAACCTAAAGCTAATAATTGTAAAAGCTCCACCTAAAATAATACATTCAGATTAAATGTCATGTTGCTAATCCAATTAATGAACATGCAATAATTGGTTGATGGAATTGGAATTGAGTCTAAAAATACTCCATACACCAGCCAAAAAGGCAACAACTAGGACTGCAATAATTGCTACAATATTAAAATCCATAATGACCTCCTATTAAATGCTTAATCCTTCGCCAGCTTTTTGCAGCGATTAATTTGAGATAAATCAGAAGGAGAATCTCCTGATACTTTTTCTAACATCAAATTTTACGCCTAAATCACGTAATTTTTATACGTATCAACATCTGCTTGGTCAACAGATAATACATTATTAATTTGAGTTTTTCCAACTGAATGGGCCATAGAACCAATATTCAATTCAGGAATTTCTACACCTTTTTCAATAACTGCTAAAAGCATCTTGTGGATTTTCAAATAATAATAATGCTTTTTGTATCTCCAAAACGTGGATCGTTATACACTTGAACTAATTTATCCATCGGGATAACGTGAGCACGTGACTCCTGGAGGAGCTGCTTGCTCAATTAATTTTTACGTAAAATCGTCTTTAGATACTGAATCAGAAACAACGATAATACGGTTTGGATGTGTTGCTTTTGTCCAGTTTGTCGCAACTTGTCCGTGAAGTAAACGTGTATCAATACGTGCTAATACAAACTTAATTTTTCCATCTCCTAAAAACTGTTCCTTCTGGAATAGCTCCCTTTTGATGCAACCGTTTGTGTTTCAGCCACTTCTTCTTTCTTTTGCAATTCTTCAGGGCGAACTTTTACCCCATCAGTGCAGTTGGAGCAATCGCGCAATTTCGTGAGCAGTGTTCATTGATAAACGACTCGCATACGCTTCTGATTAGCATTGGTAAGTTTAATCCAGCGACAACCGCACGATGTGTTCTGGAGCTTCTTCAAACAATTTATTTGCTTGATTGAATGGACTACCACTATAAAATCGACTAAGAATAAGATTTCTTCTGAATCAACTTTTGCAATGGCTTCTTGTACAGTTTTCTTTGCAAAATCCTCTGGGCCTTCACTTGGCACTACAACAGATTCAACTTTTCTTGTTCACCAAAAATCATTGAGACCAGATTGCTTAATACCAGCAGCGAATTCACCGTGGCTTGCAATAATAATTCCAACCATAAGATATCCTCCCATAATATAATATTTAGTATATAGTTTTACACTAACAGGAGTGTATCATTAATCTGTTTGTAAACGAAAACAAATTGGATATAACATTAAAAGTATTTTTATGCTATATTTTACCCTTTAATTATTACGAAATTATTCCACAAAAAGAAAAAACTGGATGTTATAGTGCTACACTCAAAAGTTAGACATGAAAAATCTAACTTTTGGGGTGTTTTTATGAAATTAACTTATGAAGATAAAATAGAAATCTATCAATTAAAAGAAAACAAGGTGAAAGCTTAAAGAATCTTTCAAAGAAATACGATATCAACGTCGCTCATATGAATACTTAGTACGATTGATCAATCGATATAGGAATAGAAATTGTTAAAAGAAAGAAAAATCATTACTATTCGCTAGAATTAAAGCAAGAAATAATTGATAAAGTTCTTTTTAGAAGGGCGTTCACAATTAAGTGTATCATTGATTATGCACTTCCGAATCGTGGGCTTACTTTCAGATTGGCTAGCACAATATAAGAAAAATGGGTATACTATTGTTGAGAAAACAAGAGGGAGATCAAATTCAATGGGACGCAAGCCAAAGATTAGAAGAAATGACAGATTTAGAACATCTTCAACTAGAGAATGAATACTTAAGAGCGGAGAATGCAATTCTAAAAGTTAAAGAGAACTCCGATTGAAGGAGAAAGAGAAAGAAGAAAGACAGAAATTGTTCAAGAATTAATTAAAGAATTTTCCATTGGATGTTCTTCTCTAAAGTAATTAATTTAGCTCGTTCAACGTACTATTACCATTTAAAACAAATGAAACAACCGGATAAGGATCAACAACTTAAAGATGAAATGACAAAGACATTTTTACAGAACATAAGAAAACTATGGCTACCGTCGAATTCATTTAGAACTAAGAAATCGTAGGATTACAGGTGAATCATAAGAAGGTGCAACGCTTGATGAAAGTTCTTGGTTTAATGGCTCGTATTCGCCGTAAACGCAAGTATTATTCACACAAAGGAGATGTTGGAAAGAGATCAGATAATCTGATTCAACGTGATTTTTGAAGGACTAAACCAATGGAAAAATGCTATCAGACATCACAGAGTTTGCTATTCCGAATAGCGAACAGAAACTATATTTATCACCAGATTTTTAGATGGATTTAACAGTGAAATTATTGCGTACAATCTTTCACGCTCACCTAATCTACTACAAGTAAAGACACATGTTAAATGAGGCATTTACAGATGAGAAGTATGAGAAAACAATTCTCCATAGTGACCAAGGTTGGCAATACCAACATGATTCTTATCATCAATTTTTAGAGGTAAGGTATACTACCATCTATGTCACGTAAGGAAACAGTGCAGATAATGGTATGATGGAATCTTTCTGGTATATTGGAAATCAGAAATGTTTTTATGGATTTTGAAAGAAAGAATTAAGTCTCTTGAGGAATTAGAGAAAGCTATTATCGATTATATTGATTATTACAACAACAAACGTATAAAAATTAAACTGGATGGGCAGTCCTGTAAATTACAGAATAACTCATTCAAACTCTGCTCTATTGTTACCTAGTAAATCTATTTGAGCTTAAGATGCGCCAAAAATTTGGCGTGAACCCCTAGGGGTTATTCATACATTTTATGAATCAAAAAGAGACACTTATGTCGTCTCAAAAAGATCTAACTTTTGGGGTCACTTCATTATAAATCCAGTTTTATTACTTTTATTCCGTATAAAGATAAGAATAATTTTTCTGTCACCAAATTGATTCATTGGCCAAATGTTAAAAACAGCCTTTCCTTCAATAGCCTTTCGATCAATTAGTCCAATCATCCGACTATCTCTAGATACACTCTATTGTCACCCATTACAAAATATTTTCCTTCAGGAATTTTTGTTTCTCTCTGTTGTAATGTAAAGTCATCAATAAACACCGTTTGTCATGCTCAGTATTAATAAAAGGTTGTTCAATACCATTGATATAAAGCACACCTTGTTTCAATTCTAATGTATCACCAGGCATTCCAATGACACGCTTAATATATTCAACATTTTCCATCTGGAGCTTTTAGTACGACAACATCAAAGTGATTGATATCTCCTATTTTTATAAAATCATTCGATCTCCTATGTAATGTTGGATACATGGAAGCTCCACTAACTGTAAAAAGGTCTTCCCTAGAAAATATACACTGTGCCTACAATAATAAATGCTACTAATAAAAGACCATATCCACTGACCAAATGATGGATACTATAGATTTGGTTTTGAATAATATTCTTCTTGTTCCATTACTATTCCTCCTTATTATTCAGAGTATAAATAAGAATAATTCATTTGACCACCTATTCGATTATACGCCAAATTGTAAAGACTGCTTTTCCTTCAATAGCCGTTCTATCAATAAATCCTATCATACGACTATCTCTTTGATACACTCTCGATTATCTCCCATTACAAAATACTTTCCTTCAGGAACTTTTTAATTCTCCCGTTAATTCTTGTAGTGCAAATCATCAATATAGACTGTCTTATTGACTAATACTTCTTTATTAATAAACGGTTGTTCTACTGGTTGTCCATTAATATATAATTTTCCTTCTTTTACTTCAAACGGTATCACCAGGCATTCCGATTACTCGTTTAATATACTCTTTATCTTGATCTGGAGCATGTAATACAACTACATCAAAACGATTAATATCCCCTAATTTTGACATCAACATACGATCATTATTATGCAATGTCGGATACATAGATTGACCACTTACAGTAAAAGGGTTTTACCTACAAAGATAAATAATAAGGCTAGAATTGCAAAGGATACAGCAAAAGAGGCTATCCAACTGAATAATTTCTTCCCATATAGTAGGTTTAGGAACTTTTCTTTTACGCATATTATGAGGAATAAATGAATCTAACTTCTTCCATGGAAAAACCTCCATTCTATTTTAGTAATTCTTTTTGCAGCTTGATACTGTGTATCATTTTTGTTGAATTAAAATTGTCTTACATTATTCATTAATTTTTGCGCTGTCTCTTCATCAACTTCTCCTGATGCAGTTAAGTCCTCTCTTTGTTGATAAGATTTTACTGCATCTTGAGTAGCTTCATCAAAATAACCGTCTGCTGTAACTAGAATACCCTAATCCTTTTAGAATTGTTTCAACAGATAAGGACATTTTGAGAAACGGATCCTTCTTTTTAAATGTTTCTCTTGCATCAATAATTTTTAAAAAGGCATAATCCGGTAAATTTCACTTCTTTTGTTGAGTTACCCCTTCTTTATGAATCCAATTTCCATTTTGGAGTTAACCATTTAGCATTTGTATATTTTTAATTCACTATTATCCGAAAATATCAATTACACTTTGAACAGTTCCTTTACCATAAGTTTTTGTTCCTACAATTTGTGCTCCAGCACCTTCTTTTAACGCTGCAGCAAGAATTTCCGAAGCACTAGCACTTCCTTCGTTTACTAGAAAGGACATATGGTTGAGTAATTTTAAAGTTTTCCAATATCCGAAGAAGCTTTGTAAATCTTCTTCTCACCAAATCTGTCTTCATACTTGAACAATTGGTTCACCGTCTTTTTAGGAACATATTCGCAACTTTATAGGCTTGGTCTAATAGTCCACCAGGATTGTATCGAACATCGAATACAGAAATGCTTTCGCGCCTTTATCGGTTAAATCTTCACAGCTTTTTCTAATTCTTGAGCAGTATTTTTGCAAAACTTGTAATGCGAACATGACCAATTGTAGCATCCTCTTTATCTAATTCAGACTTTTTACAGTATTAATGGCGATACTAGCTCTCGTTAATTTAACTTCTAAATGAAGTTCCAGCACGTTCATATAGTTAAACACAACATCTGTACCAACTTCTCCACGTACTTTTCTTCACAACTTCAGAAATGGTCTTACCAGTCATATCTTCGCCATCAACTTTTGTAATGACATCATCTGATTTGAAGACCTACTTGTTGGAAGGACTTCCTTCCATTGTAGTACTAATCACTACTCTACTTTGATCTGACTTTTAATTCGGCATCCAATTCCACCAAATGACTCCATTGACTGTTTCATCTAATTGAGCTGTTTCGTCATTTACTAAATAAGTAGTGTAAGGATCTCCAACTGATTCAGCCATTCCCTTTTAATAGCACCCTTGTATCAATTGTTCATTGCGTAATATTTTTTTATCTAAATAATTTTGTTTTAAATAATAAAATACTTTTTCAATTTTGAAATATTCTTGCTTCGATAAATGCATGTCTTGATTTTGATTACCAATCAACTTTTGGTAATTGTGACCAAATAATGCCAATCGTTAATCCAATCAGAAACGCAACATTGTTACAATGATTGACACAATAAAAACTCCACAGTCGTATTCCTTTTTGGCAGCTTTTAACAACTTTTTCTTGATTTTTCCATACATTTACCTACATATTCACCATGTATGAACTGTTTCTAGAGCAATTTCCATCATTTCATTAAATGTTTTTTCACGCTCTTCAGCAGTTGTTTCTTCACCTGTTAAAATATGGTCACTAATCGTTACGATTGCTAAAAGCTTGTTTTCTTATGTTGTGCTGCTAATGCATATAAACCAGCAGCTTCCATTTCAATCGCTAGTACTCCATATCTCTTGTAATTTTTGTTTGTTTAATTCAGCATTATAGAAACGATCTGAAGATAAAAGTATTTCCAACGTGAACAGTTGCACCACGTTCTTTTAGCTAAATGATATGCTTTTATCTAATAAATCAAATGAAGCTAAAGGTGCAGAAGTTAACTTGTCCTTGGAAAATATTTGTAATAATTGATGAATCTGTTGTAGCTCCTTGAGCTAATACGATATCACGAACATTTACATCCGGTTGAATATGAACCAGCTGAACCAATACGGATAATTTTTTCAACACCAAATTCAGTATATAATTCATTAGCATAAATCATCATTGAAGGAATCCCATTCCACTACCTTGAACAGATACTCGTTGTCCTTTGTATAATCCTGTATATCCAAAACATATTTCTTACGCTATTATATTGTTCTACATCTGTTAAATAATGTTCCGCAATGTATTTTGCACGAAGTGGATCTCCTGGCATTAAAACTACCTCTGCGATTTGTCCTTTTGTTGCATTAATATGATACACTCATGTGTGATCTCCCTAACTGTCTTATAGACTTTTAAATTTTTTTCACTGTAGATATTCTACTATATTGTCATTAGAAATTGAAATAGAAAAATAAATTCATTTGTTTTTAAATTAATGCTTTTAATCATATTTCCTTCATGAAGTCCTGATAAATTTAGTAGAAAAATACTGTTTTGCTGTATTTAATTGAAACCATTCAGGAAACTCCATTTGTTGTAATCTACCTAATGCTAAAAATACTGGTAACGAGAAACCTCCTAATTGAACAGACTGTATTTTTAATTGAATAGCTCCTTCTTCAGTTACATATGGTACAGTTGTCATTTTATAAGGAACAGTAACCCCTAACGCTTTTAGCGTCTCCAGTAATTTGAATGACTGAATCATTCATCACAAAGTTTTGGAAAAACTTGGATTTTCTTTTGATTCTTTTTCGTAACAATTTCTAAAATATTTTTGAATTTCATTTTACTTAAAGTTACTTCCCATCCACTCTCTCCTTGTTCTACAATTTGCGTTGTTGAAACTTGATGTTTAGTTCGACTAGGAATTAATGAGGAAATCATTACAAATAAATTGATTGTAAATTAAAGCCAGCAATTTTCCAATAATTCCTTTTCTTTTTGAGTTCTTCTTAATAGTGTCATTCTATCACCTCTTTCATCTCATTACAGCAATTGATATAAAATCTTAAACCTAATCTTCTAAAAGAAACGCTTGAATACATTATTTCCTAAAAACTTTCCTTTATGAGTTAACGCACCCTCCTGTTGTTAATTGAATCAATTCGTTCTAACAGTTCCTCAATAATTTCTTGATAAATATCATTGATATTTCTTCCAAATCTTCTTTTAAATTCTTGGTTTGAAACACCAGACATTTTTCTCAACTCAAAAACATAAATTCTTCCATTTGAGATTTTTGCTTTAATACATCCTTTTTGTAAAATTGAGAGTTCAAAATTCGTAATGGTTCTAAATAATGTTGAATAGGGGCCACACTTGATAGCGTTCTTGATTTAAATAACCATGAGCACTCAGCACCAAACCCCAAATACTCATCTGCTTTCCAATAATGTAAATTATGCCTTGATTCAAAACCTGAAGTGCATAATCACTAATTTCATAATGATGATGTCCAAAAACTCTCCATAGAATCCATAGCTAATTGAAAACATATCTGCTTCCTCATCTTGAGTTGGCAAAGGAAGTTTCCTGTCTCATTAAATTATAAAAACTGTCTTTTTGTTCTAAAATTAAAGGAATAAATTGAATAATGTGGCAAATCTAACCCCATTGCTATTTTGTAAACTATCTTCGAAATCTTGAATCGTTTGTTGAGAAACTAAAAATTAAATCAATACTTATATTCTCAAATCCAATTTCGAGCACTTTCCTATGCTTTCAAAACTGTCATTTTTACTCATGTTTACGTCCAATAATAATCTCATCATTAAAAAGATTGAACTCCTATACTAATACGAAAGTTAACCCCTATACCTCTTCATTACTTCAACCGTTCCATTTGCCCATCATCTGGATTTAATTCCATTGTAAATTCGCAATTCTTCTAGATGGTAAATAGCGATGAATTCCTTCAAATAATGTTGCTAATTGCTTAGGTGTTAAAGTTGAAGGTGTTCCTCCCCGATATATAAAGTCTCTAAAGGAGAGATGATGAGCCTTTCGCTCGTACTGCATTTCTCTTACTAATAAATCAACATATTCATCAACCGGTTGCCCTCAATAAATACCTTATTAAAATCGTAACAATAGCAAATATGAGAACAAAATGGAATATGAATATAAGTTGCCTTACTGCGTTCATTTGTTTCTCCTTATTCTTTTGGTTTATTTTTCCCCGAATTTGTTGAATCACTGCTCATCTGGGGTGATATATGTATTTTTGTTGTCCTTCATACACCACAAATCCTGGTTTAGATCCATTTGGCTTTCTAATTTTTCGAAACAGAAACATAGTCCACTAGTGAACAGTTGTTGAAATGACGATATTTTAGAATAGTACGCTGCTAACATAGCTGCTTGCCCAATCGTTTCATCGGTTGGATTTGCTGATTCTACAATAACGTGTGATCCAGGAATATTTTGGGCATGTAACCATAAATATTCTTTTTGGCTTTGTTTTAACGTTAAGCTATCATTTTGTAAATTATTTCTACCTCACTAAAATTCTTGTACCATCATTTTGCATAGAAAAATATATGGTTTTGAAGGTTTTCATTTCTGTTTTCCTTTTTCATAGCAGAACGTTTTTAAATACCCACTCGCTACTAATTCTTCTCGAATAATTTCTAAGTTTTGTACATCGGCTTCTTCAATTTGATATAACTTGTTCTAAATATTGAATTTCTTGATGAGTAACTTCCTGTTGTTTTCAATATGTTCGATTGAATTTCTTAATTTTTGATATTTTTAGAAATAAGCTTGTGCATTTTGAGAAGGTGTTAACCATGTAGACACTGAATCGTCAATAATTCATTATTATTATCGTAATAATTCTCCACTTGGATTTCTGTTTGACCTTTTCAATTTTGTATAGGCAAGTATTTAATAACTCCCCTTTCAATACGGTATTGTTCAGCCTTTCTCACTCTTTTGTAAATCTTCTTCAAATTTAACTAGTTTTTCTCGATCAATTCTGATTTCAACATTTGAAGTAAATTTCCAGCTAACTGTTGGATTTTTCTTCCTGAACTTTATGAACATAATAGGCTGTTAATAAATTCAGATAATGTTTCAAACGATTGATTTTCGGCATTTTGGAATGAATAAAATGGACAAACTGTGAAAATAGCTTTTTCCATTGAAAAGTTTTTACTAAAGTGGGCGTTGGCTTTTCATTATTTTGTTCTAAAAACTTCATAAACTCTCAGCAATCGTCTCATCAAACATCATGGAACGTTCAACAATTTCATTTGCTGTTAATGTACTCATCCCTTGAACAAGATCTCATTAATGATTTTGCAAGAGAATCTTCCCTAATCCCTTTGTTAATCTAGCATCTAGTTCAAATAAGGTCATCTCAAATGGGATTCATTTTTCGTTTGATGAGGAGGTAATTGATAAGTAGCACCCCGGTTGTAATGTACGATAAGTATTTTGACTTTAATGGAATTCGTTTTAAACAATCAATAATTTGTTGGTTTCTTCGATCCACTAGAAAACATTACTATGTTTTCCCCATCATTTCCAGTGTCAAACGCCATTTTTGCTTCATCTCCCAAGTTCATCTCTTGTATCCACGTCTAAAATGAATAATACGGTCAGCTCCAACTTGAGTAAAAATCTTTGAATAATCGCTCCTTCTAAATATTTTCTTAAAAATCATACAAAAATTAGGAGCAATTTCAGGATTATCTCCTTTTTCTGTAATAATTGGAAATCGTGCCATCATTGGATGAGCACTAATAATAGTAAGTACTTCACGATTGGAACGAATCGTTAATTGAATTTCATATGGGAGAGGCTGATGAATTTTACTAATTCTTCCTCCAATAATTTCTTTAGAAACTTCATCCGTCATCCATTTTGTAAATAAACCATCAAATGTCATAAGTTCCTCCATATAGATAAAAATAGATTTGAATTTATCTAATTATAAATCCAAATCTATTATATTTTTGTATTGTCGTTAGATTAGATTTTACCGTTAAACTCTACTCTATTGTAACGATTTTTAAAGAATTTATCTACTGATATGATAAGAAGCCATAGAAGAAATCAATACTATTAGCTTTATCTTAATGTAGCTACGGCGCAAGCAGCCTTGCATAGCGAGTCACATTGCTAAAAATCGAGCCTTTGGTCTCGATGCTTCCGGCAATAAATGCCTAACCAGGCATTTATTGCATCAGCTACTGAAAAGCTAATTGTATTTTGACGTATGACGATTAATTGTGCAAAGAATTCACCTTCTTTTCATTATTAAATACTGACTTTAAGAAAATCTCATAGCTACTTCTACTAAAAGCTCAGTTTTAAACGTCTCACTCATAGACTTTCGAGAAAATAAAATTGGCTTCTCTCTGTAGCTTTGCTGCTCACCATAAGCCAGATGGGCTTGACTAGTGACTGGAAAAATTGAGACCTTTAGGCTCAATTTTTAGGCATGAGATTCGCTCTGCGAAGCTGCCGCCGTCCTTAGCTACTATAAGAAAAGCCAATTTTATTTTGACAGATATGATATACGAGTTTTTCTGTAGGTAAATAATAGCTGAGACTAACTCCTTTTTCCAACCTCTTTAACTTTAACAAATAGATTAATAAGAGTAAAATCAAATTCCATAATAATAATGAGAGATATGACTAGAAGACATTGTTGATGTTTTGAAACTTTCAGAAACAGCTTCAGAATAGATGTATGGTAGCTCACTACGAAAGCTGCCACGTTCAATATAGGGGTAACTAATGTTGGAAATAGCAACAAAGTAGCTAACGCTGTCATCGAACTCTTAAAACAGTTAAATAATATGCAATCAAGACACACAAACGCTACTAAAAAGGATAAGAGAAAAACTGTAATTAAGCTGACTTCCTTATGAAGTTCCTTCAACAATGAAGAAACTTTCCACCAATAATCTAGCAATGATAGAATTGCTTTGTAATACCTGATCTCATTACCTCAAACAATCATAATTTTGTGTACTATTATTTTTGTTTCCAGTTAGTCACAGACTATTTTAGATTCTGAATTCTCGACTTCCATACAGAACCATTTAACCAGTCCACCCATCATAAATAAATAAGATGAAATTACCAAAATTTGATTATTAGACAGTATAATATCATGACCTCATTGATTTCAAATGTTATTAAACCAAGAATACAGAATAAATAAAGTAAGCACAACTGACTTAGTTTGTATTTTCACCGCAATTAAACTATATATATACATAAGAGCATTATATGATTTCATCCATGTCTCCTTCTGATTTTATACCAAGAAATGAGCATACATCAAAACAGTTACTATTGATGCTTTGAGATAATAATAATAATAAACCATACATTTCTGAGGGATTGTTAGCACTACTCTTCCAAAAACAAAATGACTTTGCACCTCATTAAAGGTAACAATAAATTTTCAAGTGTCGAAAGCGACTCTCAATATGCCTGATAAAGTTATAACAGCATGACTATCAAATAATAATGACAGACGGAATAGGCTTTCTTGTTATTGTTACTACATTGAAAACGCAATGTCAGTGTTATGGAAAGATAATAATTCTTAACGTGACTTCTAAAACAAGACCTAAGTTAAGATAACTTTGTAATGTTTCATCTAACATCATGGAGCATTCCACTATTGATTAATGATAGAATAACCGTCAGCGTACTGGATACAATTATTCCAGAACAAATCTGACCTCGATAAAACCGTCTGCCATTTTGTGGTGTTAATAATTTAGTCAATGATCTCCTGTCCAAATTTGTACTCTGTAGAGAGAATCGGTGCAAAATAAGATTGGAAAAATAGAATACTAGATTTGGTGATGACAGATATAGCGTCTCTAACTGCTTTGAAACCCTGTTAATTGACCTGATCGCATCTTCAAGCATAAGGAATATCTGTATTCCCATTTGCTATCGCATTGATTGCTTGAATATTTTGAAAGGTAGAGGCTACACTGATTCCAATCACACGCGCCCTCCAAAGAGTGGCAATGAGAATATTTTGTATAATTCACCACGAATATTTTTCCTATCAGTTTACCCCCTTTAATTTGTAATAGATTTAAAATAGGCTTCCCTCAAAAGAGCCATATTCTTCAAGAACATCTTTACTACTACCATCAATGACTATCTTACCATTTGATAATCCTACAATTTTATCAACTGTAAGTTCTAATTCATCTATAATGACTTGTAATTAAAACTATTTTACCGTCTCTAACAAATTCTCTTAGAAACTCTAACCCATCTAATTCCATCTGGATCGAGTCCATTAATGGGTTCATCCAAAATAAGTATTTTAGGATTCGCTAAAAACAGCTGCAGCCAGCCCCAGTCTTTGTTTCATTCCAAGAGAGTAGTCTTTTATCCTTTTCATTGCCAACATCATGAAGACCAACTAATTTTAAACATTCTAAACATCTCCCTGCTTATCTATACCCACTAGTTAAAGCAATCCACCTTAAGGACTATAGGCTGTCCTAGTTGGATTGCTTGAACACTATCTAGAAATGTACCTACATATCTGAAAGGATATTTACCTAATTCTTCATAAATTTTTCCATCAAAAGTCGCTCTGCCTTCATCAGGGAAATCAAACCTAGTAATATATATTAAAGTCGATTTACCAGATCCATTTGGACCAATTAGTGCCGTTATTTCTCCCTCTTTTGCCGTAAACGAAACTTCTGGAAAAGAATACTCTTTATTACTAAAACCTTTGTTAATTTTTCTCAAATTGTATCATTTATCTTTTTCCACCTTTTACAAAATATAATTTTTGAGACTTAAATAAATTTATCTCTTTATCAATTGGTATACCATCAAATTCCATATATATGTCATCACACTTTTGTTATACAAAATAAATATCAGAAAAATATCAGAAATTCTTATCATAGAAAAGATATAAAAGTAAATCAATCCAATAAAAATCGCCACCTTAAGCAAGATGACGAAAGTAGTTATTAATTTAAAGTTTGAAGATTATCATAGTTGAAAACTAAAGACTAGACTGGTATACAAATAGTAACAAGAGTACCTGTCTCAAAATTACTCAAATTTACTTCTCCACCATGGATTTTTCATACCCGATTAACAAATGCTAATCCAATTCCAAAATGATTTTGTTCTGAATTTTGTTTCTGATTGTCTTCATAGAAAAGTGTTTCATATTTTTCAAGTATATTCTCCGAAAATAAGGAATCGCTATTCCATATAGAAATGTAAAATTTATTATCTATTAACTTGTAGTCTCACTCTTATTAATAGAGAATTACTTTTGGAATAGTCAATTGCATTATTAATAATATTTAGGATTGCTCGTAGGAATAAGTTTAAATTAAGTGTTAAATTAATAGTAATTGGTAGATTATTTTAAAAATTGAACTCTAGCCTTTTTATCAGTAATTAACTTAATTTCTTGTTCAAATAATTCAACTAAGTAATCCGATGAGAAACTCTCCCAATTAGAAGTATCATTATAGAATGTTTTGTGAATAATTGATTAGTTGGTTAAAGTATTTATTGTTGTTGGCTAGCAAGTTCTGATATCTCCTAAACATTGCCCGATATTTCCAGTAATATCCAAAGATTTTAAAAATTGAGCATTTCCTTGAATAATTGTTAAAAGGTGTCTTCAAATCATGCGCTGCAGCTGAGACTTGAGACATCAATTCCTGCTGTTTTTCAGATTGAATCATTTTTAATCGTTGACTGCATTTCTGAATTTTTGTCTTGTTTCAATAGTTCAATTAAAAGTTAACTTAGCTGAGGATTGTTCATTTATATCCCCAAAGTAGACTTTTGATTATAAACAATATTTGTTTTTCTTGCTTGATCTTTTCTAAAAAGATTGCTATTATTTTTAGCATAATAGAAAACAAAATAAGACTAATATAAATCCAAGAAATCGTCTGAAATAATGAGTAAATGCCCTGCATTTTCAGTAATATTAGTAAATGCAGTAAATAACATAGGTAGAAAATAAAATAGAAAAAGACTAATAAGAAATTGCCTTAAAACTTAAAGTATGTTTTGTCAATCAGTTGGTTAAAAGTCAGAGCGTTATCCACTGATAACCACCTCCCAGATTGTTTTTAATTGATTAATTTCATAGGGTTTTAATTTTTGCCTGATTTGGTATACATACTCTGTAATTGACCTCCCCTGAGTTTCAGAATCATGAGGCAAAGATAATCAAAGAGTTCGTCGTTGAAAATATTCTATTAGGACTGCTGGAGAGTAACAAAATTAATTGGAATTCTCTTTTGTAGTGAGAGATATGTATATCTGTAATTCTAAAGTTCTTCTTTCGTTTTAATCAATTGCCAATGGTCCAAATTGTAGAATTTCACTAGAATTATTATTGCGTACTTCTCGACGTGTATGTGCATCTGTACTCTTAAGCTACTAATTCAGGGATGCAGATTGAACCTTTAGATATAGTCATCTGCCACCGCTCAGTATACACATACAATATCCTCTTTCTAAATTTTTAGCTGTTATATGATTGGAACAGCACAATTCTCGGATATACTTATCAGATTTCAATTCCATCGTGGGGCATCGTGATATATCTAAAATAATTAAATCATAGCCGATAAAATGACAAATATCAATTTCAGGAATAGCAGTTCGTGTGTCACGACAAAGTTTTTACTCTCTAGAACATTTTTAATAAGTCTTAAAATGGCATATCATCATCTATGACTAGAACTTTATATTTCATAGTGCACTCTCCTTGAAAATGTATTTCAAGCATATTCTAGCATAATTCTAATGATATCCACAACTAAAGTGTGTAAACACAAAATATTGTAGACTCATATGCTTTTGTCAAAATAAAATTGGCTTTTCTCTGTGAGCTTTTAGCACTATAAGCAGATAGGCTTGATAGTGCAGGAAAAATCGAGACCAGGTTCGATTTTTAGCAATGAGACTCATATGCGAGGGCTGCTTGCGTCCGTAGCTACTAAAGAAAACTATATTATGTCTTTATATTTTGCTAGTATTTGTACAGTTTCAATAATATCTCGTGCTCTTTTCCGTGGATTCTACAGCGACGAATTCATATCGTCCGTGGAAGTTTTTCTCCACCTGCAAAAATATTTGGAGTTGGTAAGCCCTATAAAATAAATTTTAGAACCATCTGTACCACCACGAATTGGTTCAATAATTGGTGTAATTGATAAGTTTTCCATTGCTTTTTGACAACTTCAGCAGCTCTAAAGTCTTTTCGATACTTTCTCCAGCCATATTGTAATATTGATCTTTCATATCAATAGAAATGCGATTACTGTCTAATGATGCGTTTAATCGATCTGCAACTAATTGTAAATAGCCTTTTTGCTTCAAATAACTTACGATCGTGGTCACGAATAATATAACTAATTTTTGCTTCTTCACCAACACCATTCGCATACATTAAGTGATAGAATCCTTCACGACCAGAGTATGTTCTGGTACTTCAAATTCAGGTAAGCACTTTTTGGAATTGACGTACATTTCTAAGGCATTACCATTGTGTCTTTTGCAGTTCCTGGGTGAACATTTTCCCTTGGATTGTAATTTCAGCTGGCAGCATTGAAACTTTCGTATTCTAATTCTCCTACTGGGCCTCCATCCATAGTATAGGCGAAAGTTACAGCCAAATTCTTCCCACATCAAATAAATCAGCACCACGTCAGCTTCGTCTGGACCAAATGCTACACGAATTTTTCCATGTTCAATTTCAGGATGAGCTAATAAGTATGCACCTGCGGAGTTACAATTTCACTTCTTTTCCTTTATCATCAGCTCCTAATAATGTTGTACCATCTGTTGTAATTAATGTTTTCAACATAATTTTTAAATTTGGAAAATCTTTTGAATAAAACAAATTTACCTCTTTATCTAATACAATAGCTTCTCCATCATAATTTTCATGGAATTGAGGTTGTACACAGGCTTCAAAATCAGCTGTATCTACGTGAGCAATAAAACCAACAACTGGTACTTCTTTTGTAGTTGTTGCTGGAATTATTGCCGGGTACAAAACTGTTTTTAGGATTTAATCTTACATCTTGATATCCTAATTCTATAATTCTTCACTAAGTCTTTTAAAACTCTGTTTGACTTGGTGTTGATGGAACAATTGTGCTTGCTTCATCATGAACGAGTTTCTTTTTACATAACGAATAAAACGATCAATTAATTGATTTTGGCATATTACATTCCTACTTTCTTATAAAAATTCAAATGGATCTGTACTCAATCGTACTTTTAATCACTGATACATTCCAAGTTTTCTTCTTGATTCCATTGTATACCGCAGTTCGCTAATTTTTCAATACAAACGACTTCAATAGTGATGTCCTGCATCCACTAATAACATTGCTGACTCTTGAATATCATGAGCGACATGATCGTAATGTCTCCTGTTACAAATGCATCTGCCTCCTTAGCTACAGCTGCTTTGGTAAAAATCTCCACAGAACCGCCCTAAAACAGCAACTTTACGAATTTTGTCTAACGAACGATTTCGTGGGTAACAAAACGTAATCCTTTTAATTGAATTGATTTTTCACATAAGTGAAGCAAAATTCTTCGACGATAATAGTTCAGGTAATTGTCCAATTCGTCCAATTCCTAGTATTTTTGCATTATTTTCTAATGCCCAAAACTTCATAAAGCTGGAACTTCATAAGGATGACTTGCTTTCAGCAGTAATAATAGCATCCACTTGATTTTTGCATAACAGATAATCTACTTTTTCTCTACTACTTCTTCTGCTTCATTCACTTGTCCAATTGCTGGGTTCGTCTCCTCAGTTGGTGAAATCAATCCTCTCCACTAGTTGTAAAACTACATTCCGTATAACAATCACCGATTTGTCCTGCTCCTGCTTCATGCATTGTGACGAACCATACTTGCTTGTTCTTTTGGTACAAAAACTGCAATTTTCATTTGACAAAGTTTTCCTGTTGGAGATAGCACTTCTACTTTTTCTAATTGTGGGACTTCACTTAACCAATCATTGACTCCGCCTGAAACAACATCCAAGTTTGTATGAGCCGCATAAATCGCAATATCATGTTTTAAAATTTCTTGATACATTTTATGTTGCGGATTTGTCAAATCAAATTGTTGTACTGGTCTAAAAATTGGCGGATGATGCGCTATAATTAGATCAACATTTTTCAATCGCTTCTTGAATGATTGAAGGACGAATATCTAAAGTCGTCATCACTACTTGAACTTCTTGATTCCAATCCCCAAAAATGTAAGCCAATTGATCTTTTCCCATTGCTAAAGACTTCGGAACTCTTTGTTCAAATTTACGGATAATTTCTCTAACAGTTGGCATTGTCAATCAATCCTTTCAATTCAAGATATTGATGATTAAATGTTCTCACTTTTTCAGTTGGAATTTCTTTGCTCTGTTTTCAATTGCGCTAAAGAATTTCTTCAATTTTGCGTAATTGTCGTTCTCATTTACGAACTCACTAAATCCGTTGGATTCCTCGTATTAATTTTGGACCAAATTTAATTTGCGTTGCTGTTAATGGGACATTCTGTTCTCTTTTTCAGCTACACAATTTCCTATAAGCGATGATGATCTTCCACTACAACTTCTTCTAAAATTTCATAGTGATGGTCCACTAACCACTGTCTTAATAAATGTTCTGCAACATTTGGCTGCAACACTAATTTCTCTTTTTCCTGTTAAGTTCCATTTACTCGACCTTGTTCTAAAAATGACGAGCAATCAATTCTCCGCCCATCCCACAAATAGAAATGGCTGTAACTTCGTCTTTAAAAGTTACAACATCTAATCCATCTCCTAAACGAACAGAAATTTTATCTGTTAAAACATAGTTTTTGAACGGTTTGCTGTGCAGACTCGAAAGGACCTTTAACCACTTCACCTGCAATAGCACTCGTAATCAATCCTTTGCTGAATCGCATAAACCGGTAAATAGGCATGGTCAGAACCAACATCGCATAATAATGTCACTCCTTCTAGAAGCAACGGTTTCAGTCTTGGACTTAATCTACTGTCATCTCTACTCCTTTCTACATTAAGAAATAAATAAAACTTTTTACACCAATACTCTTTAAATAAGCAACTGTTTCAGCATCAGCAGAATAATCTGTAATCAAATGCGTAATCATGGAACAATCTCGCCGTATGGAAATTAGACTTCTTCAACTTTAGCTCCTTCTGCAACAACAATCTTAGGGACCATTTTGTCCGTTCTAAAATGACACGATTATCTGCTGTTTCGGTAAAGCAACTGTCGTAATTCCATTTTTATTAATGCCACCGACACCTAAGAAAACAAATATTCGCGCGAGCTTTTGAAAATGAATTAATGGCAAAATCTCCGACTAAAAGATTTCTTTTTGCTCAAAATTTCTCCTCCATAATACAATCGAAGCTTTTTGAAGAGGCTTTTTAAAATAGATCGTCCATTATTCGTTAATATCGTAACATTTTCATCATGCTAACAATTCAACAATAAAATGCTGTCGAACGAATTATAAAGACCATATCATGTTCACGGACTAAACCCAGAGCTCTACGTGCAATATTTTTCTTAGTGGAATTATATTGTTTTTGATCAATATTTTCTTTTCGATTCTACCGGTAATATATTTTTGCTCCGATTAAAAATCGTTCAATTAGTCCTTGATCTTCAAAACGTTGTAAAATCTCTCAGTTGTAATTTCAGAAACTTCAATCTAGAGATAACTCTTCAACTGAAAGTTGCCGATGTTCTTGTAATAATTTTAAAATTTCTTGTTGTCGTTTAAACACAACACTGCATATTTTTCATTCATATTCGTTCCTTATTTTTCCTATGAGAACAGAGGAGAAGCCCTTAAAGACTTCTCCATTGCTCATTTTGTAGCGAATTTTAAAGATAATTCTTGCAATTGTTGTTCAGATACTGGACTTGGTGCTTGTGTCATCGTGTCCATAGCTGAACCGTTTTTAGGAGATGCAATCACTTCACGGATGTTATCTTCCCCAGCTAATAACATGACTAAACGGTCTAATCTAATGCAATTCCTCCATGTGGGAATCCGACAATCTAGTGCATCCATTAAGAATCCAAATTGTTCTTGTGCAGATTCTTTCGTGAATCCTAATACATTAAACATGCTTCTGCATGTCTCTTTCTATAAATTCTTAATGAACCTCCACCTAATTCATATCCATTTAATACAATATCATAAAGCTTGAGCTTTAGCTGCTGCTGGATCTTCTAATAAAACATTAAAAATCTTCATTGACTGGACGAGTAAATGGATGGTGCATTGCTACATAACGATTTGCATCTTCGTCATATTCTAATAATGGCCAATCAACAACCCATAAGAAATTGAATTTAGATTGATCAATTAATTCATGTTTTTCTACCAAGTGTAAACGTAATTCAGATAATGATTGAGCTACAACACTTGGTTTATCCGCACAGGAAAATAATATCTCCAACCTGCATCTAAACGTTCTCTTAATGCTGTTTCTTGGTTTTTACTAGAATTTAGCGATTGGTCCTTTTAGACCATCTTCTTCAACTTTCAACAAGCTAATCCTTTTGCACCGTATTTGCAGCAACAAGTTGTGCTAAAGCTATCCGCATCTTTTACGTGAATATTCATCTGCTAATCCTTTTTAAGTTTAAAAGGCTTTATGTAGTCCACCATTTTCAACAACTGTACTGAATAACTTTTTAAGTCAGAATCTTTTACAATATCAGCTACATCAATTAATTCTAATACAAAACGAGTATCTGGTTTATCATTACCATAACAGCTCATTGTTCAGCAAATGAAGACGATGGAAATGGCGTGTTCTTCCTACTCTAATGTATCTTTCATCACTTTTTCAACAAACCTTCCATCATTTTCTTGAATTTCTTCAGCTGATAAGAAACTTGTTTCAATATCGACTTATGTAAAATTCAGGTTGACGGTCTCCACGTAAATCTTCGTCACGGAAGCAACGAACGATTTGGTAGTAACGGTCTAATCCCCACCCATTAATAATTGTTTAAATGTTTGGTGATTGTGGTAAAAGCATAAGCTTCCCTTCATGTACACGAGAAGGTGCTAAATAGTCACGAGCTCCTTCTGGAGTTGATTTTGCTAATATGGAGTTTCACCATCGATAAATCCTTCAGTATCTAAATACTCACGAATGCACGAGTTGTTTAGCCCAGCGTAAACGTAAGTTTTCTAATACCGGTTTGACGCATATCTAAATAACGATATTTCAAGCGTAATTCATCAGAAGCTGCTTTGTCATCTTCAATATAAATTGGTGAGTTTTAGCTTTTAGCTAATAATTCAACTTCATGTACTTCTAATTCCATTGTACCCGTTTTTAAGTTTGGGTTTTCTAAATCCTTCTCCACGTAAACAACAGTACCTGTTACTTCAATAACATATTCTGAACGTAATTTTCTGCAATTTCAAACTGCTTGGTTATATTTAGCGGGTTAAATACCACTTGCATTACATCCTTCACGGTCACGTAAGTCGATAAAAATAACTCCACCATGGGTCACGACGTTTTTGTACCCAAACCATGTAGATAATTTCTTTTCCTACTAATTCTTCTGTGGCTAATCACAATAAAGACGATCTCTCTCATACAAATCCCTACTCTATTTTCCGAGACATTCATCAATTGCTGTTGTATCCATTGTTGTGCTTGGCGGATAGACTATCAAAATCTTCATATACATCTGCTAAAGTCAACTTTTACTTCTTTACGGTACTCGTTACTTTCAGTGGAACCGGCGACTTGCGATTCTTCTTCTCCTAAAGTAATCACAACTTTTGCTCCATATTTCTGAGCATTTTAAATTGAGGTTTGCTTTTCTACCGAAGAAATCACGATCTACAGAATAACCTTGTTGACGTAAAGAGATATGAAAGTTTTAAATACTTTCCACTCTTCTGTTTCTTCTCTAAACCAACAATACTAGCATCTAATTCTTGTAAAGTCAGGAATTTCTACTTGTTCATCTTTCATTAATAAGACTAAAGTCATTTCCATTCCTAATCCAAAGTCCAGATCCTGGTGTTTCGGTCAGCCTAATTCTTGAACCAAGACCATCATAATCCGTCCACCACACAAAATCGTCGTTTTAGCACAAATGATTTTGAATCACGTCATAATTTTCGATCATCGTATCTTGATAATAATCTAACCCACGAACCATTGTTTCATCAATTTCAAATGGAATATCTAAAGGCACGTTTGGAATGTTAGTTTGCACTTTTTCAAAGTGACTACGTGCTTCATCTAGATAAAAATTCTAAAATACGAAGGTGACATTTTTGACGATTTCGATACTCTACGTTTATCTTTACTATCTAATACACACGTAATGGATTTTTGTGAAGACGATTTTTGAATCTTCATAATTCTTCAGTAAATGGTTCTAAATAATCAATTAAAAGCTTGGCGATAGGCGATACGGTCTGCAGTTTTTCCAAGTGAATTAATCACTAAACGCATATTCGATAAACGAGATTCTTTTAATAAATCATGCCATTGCAGTAGTCTCAACATCCGTTGCTGGTTGTTGAGACCAAACACTTCCACACCCTAATTGGGTGGAATTGTCTTAGACGTCCTGATTGTGGACACGTTCATGACGGAACATTGGAGCCGCGCATATAGTAAACTTTATAAGGTTTCTTATGCTCTGGTCGAAATAGTTTATTTTCTACATACGCACGGAACGATAGGACGCTGTTCCTTCTGGACGTAATGTGGCAGACGGTCTCCGCTTGTCATAAAAGTCGCGCATTTCTTTAGAAACGATATCCGAAGTATCACCAACACCTCGACTAAATAATTCACCAGCTTTCAAACATTGGGTGTACACCTTCTTCAGATTGAGTAATCTAAAATACGTGCGACTGTTTACTTCAATGTAATGCCAGATTTTATTTCCTCTGGTAATAAATCGGCTGTTCCTTTTGGTTTTGAATCGACTGTCCTACTTTCCACGTACTATGTACTATGTAGTCCTGACTCATGCATATAGTCAGGACAGTCTCTCGTGGTACCACCTAATTTTGAATAGAGCAACCTCTGTTCACTGCTACTACGCACGGCTCTGCCGGAACAACTGCATTATTCTCCTCCAGAGTGTCCTTTCAATTCTTTTCAGTCTTTACTTGAGAAACTTTCCAGCCACGATTTCTCTCTCTAATTGCTGCGAATCTGCATAGCTCCTTCACTGGATTTCCTATGAAAGTTGATACTTCACTTTACTAAAGAGTTAACCATTTGTCAAGTAATG
>BNJT01000775.1_pt1 | contig 41163 bp, 64 predicted proteins | sample 8540491 | NCBI WGS metagenome assembly BNJT01 (sample SAMD00202455, study PRJDB9452) | human saliva metagenome | host: Homo sapiens | reverse complement strand
AAGAATTGTCTAGCTTTTTCAATATTAACATAGAATTTTCTATCTTTTTGTAATATTATTTCCTTTTTGTGCTAATAATTTTTAGACTTTCGTGAAACAGTTTCTCTTTGATAACCTAACATCTTTTGCAATATATGTTACTGTCAAATTTAAATTAATATATGTATAATCTTCAATTTTCATTTTCTTTAAGTCCATATTGTGTTCCTAGTCTGTAAAGTTTTTGCTGCTAATTTTTCAATATTTGAAGAAGTTAAATTTTTTTAATTGTCTGTATAGTCTTCTTATTCTTTTTCCATTTCTAACATACAATTTCTAGCTAAAATATAGTCCTTAGACATAATTTTATCGAAAGTTTTTTAGACCTATCCTAAGAATTTTAGAATCTTCAAAGCCCCAACATTCAATTCCAGAAGTATTTTTTTCTCATAAGAGGTTCATTTATCATAGATCCGTCATTTAATAAAAAAGACAACTCTATTCTCACCACTTTCACTTGATTTTTATAAGACTTACATTTCCTGAGATTAAAAAAATACACATAGTCAAGTTGCTGTCTGTCAGAATAAAGAGCCTTATTCTTTTTTTAACTCTATTACATCTGCACTGTTTTTAATTTCAACAATTGAATTTTTTTGATATTCCACTAAAAACTTCTATTTTTTTCTATATCACTATTTTTTTAGCTTTCATAATATCCCCTTCTGACATTAAATTTTAAATTCTATTTTAACTATAGAATAGTCCTTTTTACAAAAACTTGTCAATTGACAAAATCATAAATTTACTGATAAAATGTAAATCATTTTTAAAAAAGGAGGTCTAAATGGACGAAGAAATTAAAAACAGCTAATCCGCTTGGATATCAAAAAGATATCTAAATTATTAAGATCTTTAGCTATTCCAGCAATAATTGCCAACCTTAGTGAATGCACTTTACAATGTTGTCGATCAGATATTTATTGGTCAAGGAATTGGATATTTAGGAAATGCTGCCACAAATATAGCTTTTCCTATTACAACTATTTGTTTAGCCATAGGTCTTACTCTTGGAATTGGAGGAGCTTCAAATTTTTAATTTAGAGCTAGGAAAAGGAAATCCTGAGAAATCAAAACACACTGCTGGTACTGCAGCAAGTACTCTTATAATAATTGGTATTATACTTTGTATAAGTATCAGAATTTTTTTAGAGCCTTTAATGATTTCTTTTGGAGCTACAGATAAAATTTTACAATATGCTATGGAATATACAGGTATAACTTCTTATGGAATACCATTTTTACTTTTTTTCAATTGGAGTTAATCCTTTGGTGAGAGCTGATGGAAATGCTAGATATTCTATGATGGCAATAATTGTAGGTGCAGTATTAAATACAATTTTAGATCCATTGTTTATGTTTGTGTTTCATTGGGGAATAGCAGGTGCTGCTTGGGCTACTGTTATAAGTCAAGTTGTTTCTGCAAGTTTGTTACTAATCTATTTTCCAAGATTTAAATCAGTGAAAATTTTCTTTAAATGATTTTTATACCACAAGTCCACTATCTGAAAAAGAATTATTTCTTTAGGTTTTTGCCTCTTTTATCTATCAATTTTTCTAATATGATAGTATTGATTACAACTAATAATTTATTGAAATTTTATGGGGCTAAAATCAATCTATGGAAGTGATATTCCAATAGCAGTATTTGGAATTGTTATGAAGATTAATGTTATTTTTTTATTGCCATAGTTTTAGGACTTGTTCAAGGTGCACAACCTATATTTGGATTTAACTATGGTGCTAAAAATTATCATAGAGTTAGAGAAACTATGAGATTACTTTTTAAAAAGTTACTTTTTGCATAGCAAGTATTTTATTTGTAATCTTCCAAGTTTTTTTCCAAAACAGATTATTTCTTTATTTGGTGAAGGAGATGAACTATATTTCTCTTTTGCTACAAGATATATGAGAATATTTTTTTATTATTTATATCTCTAAACTCTATACAAGTTTCTATTGCTACTTTCTTCCCATCAATAGGAAAAAAGCTATAAAGGGAGCAATAGTGTCTTTAGCAAAAACAAATATTATTTCTTTATTCCCTTTATTACTTATTTTACCAAGATTTTTTTGGACTAGAAGGAGTAATATATGCAACTCCTGTTACAGATTTACTTGCATTTTGTGTTGCAATTATTTTTCTTAATACATGAATTTAAACATATGCCTAAAAGAGTAAAAAAAGGGCTGTTTGCAACAGCTCTTTTATAATATTTCATCAAGTATTGCTAATGCTGTAATTGCTTCAATCACTGGCATTACTCTTGGAACTATGCAGGCATCATGTCTGCCACTTATTTTTTTAAAAATATCATTCTTCATCTCTTTAATATTAACTGTTTCTTGTTCTATACTAATAGATGGAGTTGGCTTTATAACAACAGAAAAGACAAGAGGCATTCCTGTAGAAAGTCCACCTAAAAATTCCTCCATTATTATTAGTTCTAGTCTTAATTTGATTATTATCTAAATAATATAAATCATTGGCTTCTGAACCTAAAATGTTAGAAAAAAATCAAAAACCTATACCAAACTGTATTCCTTTTTACTGCTGGAACAGAAAAGGCTAAATGAGATATTTTACTTTCCAAGCTATCAAAAAAATGGACTACCCAAGCCAACTGGTAGATTATAACAAGCACACTCTATTTCTCCACCAACTGAATTCCCTGATAATTTGATTTTTTTCTAACAACTCTTTTTGCTTTTAATTTCTAAGTCATCTTCTATAAAAGCTAAAGAACTTTCTTTTAAATTTTTTTAAATTTATCAATATCCACTTCTTTAAAATTCTAAAAAAACTTTTTATCCTTTTTATATCTAAAAATCTTTTTTATATGAGAAAAATTTTTAATTCCTTTTTTTCTTCTAAAATATCCATTGCAACAGCACCTGCAAAAAGTCAAAGCTAGTGTTATTCTACCAGAAAAAAATGTCCTCCACCTCTGATATCATTAAAAGCCTTTTAAACTTAATAGCTGCTGGATAATCAGCATGATTAGGTCTTAATAAGACCTTTTAAATTTTCATAGTCTTTAGATTGAGTATTAGTATTTTCAAATATAACACAAAGAGGAGCACCTGTTGTATGTCCATCTTTATAGCCACTTAAAATTCTAAATTCATCTTTTTTTCTTTTCTCGAAGTTGTAAAAGATGATTTTTCCTGCTCGTCTTCTATCTATAAATTTATTTATATTCTCTAAATTTAATTTTGTACCTGCTTCTAAACCATCTATAACTATTCCCAATGCCTCTCCATGAGATTCACCAAAAAAATAGATAGCCTTATTTTAGTTCCCCAAGTATTCATAGATTTTTTTCCTCCTAGAGATAAGAAAAACTTTCCCAAAAAAAGTTAGGATATGATTTTTTTACACAGTCTAAATTATCTAAAAGTATTTCTCCATCATAGCAAGTTGTTGCTATAGCTATCATCATTGCAATTCTATGGTCTGAATGTGCTGACAGAGATACAATCTTTTTCATTTTTTTATTAACTTTAAAAATTTCTCTTGAATTAATTAAAAATACTATCTTTTTTTCAATTAAATCAAAAATTAAGTTTTGATAATTCCTCAACAGTTGCTTTTAATCTGTCGCTTTCTTTTTATTCTTAATCTTTCAATATTGACTATTTCAATCTTTTTTTCCTGAAACTGCTGCTTTTTAAAGATAATATAGGTATAATATCAGGTGTTTCTGAGCCATCTAATACTAAAGTATCTTTAGAATTCCAATTATCTATTTCAGAAATATAGTCTATTATCTTTTTATCGCCTTGCAATGAGTCCTCACTTAAATCATTTATCTTTTATCTTTGAGCCTATAGCATTAGCTACTAAAAAGAAGGCTGCTTGAGAATAATCTGCCTCAGTACGATAATTTCCTGCCCTATAACTTTGATTTCCCTCTATTATAAATTCTTGATATGAATTATTTATAATTTTTTTATACCAAACTTGCTTAAACAATCTAAACTTATATCTATGTAATTTGAAGATTCTAATTTTACCATTTATTATAATTTTAGATTCTCCATCTAATAAAGGCAATGAAAAATAAAAAGTCCTGTTATAAATTGTGAGCTAATATTCCCATCAATTTCATAAATTCCTGCCTTTTAATTTTCCTTCTAGAAGTATTTTCATTTTCATCTATATAAGAATGTTTTATTTTTGTATTTTTCAAAAATTTTTCAAAGTAAGGAGTCATAGGTCTTTTTAAATAATTTTACCTCTTCCCTTAAATAGAACTTTATTTTCTTCAACTATAGATAGTGGAAATAGAAATCTTAAAGTTGAACCTGATTCATTGCAATCAATTTCAATATTTTTCATTCAAATTTTTTTAAATGTATCACTTCCATCTATCAAAAAGATAATTATCTTTTTTTGTTCTATCTTTGCACCTAATTTTTTTTCATAGCTTCAATAGTTGCGATAATATCTTCAGAAAAAAAGAAATATTTTCTATCTTAGATATACCCTTTTGCTAAAGAACTAGCGATAATATATCTATGTAAAATACTTTTTTTGATGGAGGAGGGCTAAGTTCTCCAACTAATTTATCAGCCTTTATTATTTTCATACTTATCTCACTTACTTCTCTATTGAAAAATCTTCCAATTAAAAAGTTCCTTTAACTAAAAGAATAAATCTTTCTTGTTTATTCATATACAATGGGATTATAACTTGCTTTCTATCTTTTGTTATCATATCTATAACAGGAAGAACTTTTTTTCCCTAGTTTCATTTCTTTTTAAAGTTCCACTTTCTACGTCATCAAAATTTAAGTTTAAATTTTTAAATTTTATATTTCTAGCTTCTGTATCCACTTTAATAGAATAAGTAAAAACTGTCTTTGCTTGTTTTTAAACCTAGAGCAAAAGAAAAGTGCTCCTATAAGTAAAAGATACCATTTGTGATAAATAGTATATGAGTATACTTCAAATAATCCAATAAGTATAAGTGGAATAGCTATACCATAACCAGATATATTTTTTTAGCCTTATTCAATCCAAATTTTTTTCAATTTTTTTTAATATCTTCTATCTTCCCCGTTTCAATTTTTTTTGACTAAATCTTCATAAAAATAACATAAATTCCCCTTTCTAAAGTCAAATATATTTTTCATTAAAAATAAATTATATTATTTATACATATTACTGTCAAGAGAGTAACATTATCTCCACTAAAAAAATCTTTTGTAACATCACACCTTACATTTTTTTTATATCTTCAAGACTTAATTTTTTTCTACTTTTAACAATATCTTATATTTTTAATCTTTTTTTCTTTCTTACTTTTTCTTCCTAAACCATATCACTTATATTAAAAATCTCCTTCTAGTGGAGAAGCTAGACTTCCATAAGAAATTCTATATTTTTTTCTTTATTTTTAAATAATTGACTTATCTAGATATGTTGATATACCTCTATTTATTCTCATAGAATTCTTTAATATACTTTTTTTCAGCTCTTTAAATAACATTAATTTTGAATCAGTTTCTGCAACAGTACTTATCTCTCCCAGTTTTACACATTACTTGGATTGTTTTGGAACTAAGTGTGATGGGAATTTTTCTGAAGAATAATAAGAGAAAAAAATAAACATTGACATTAATCTATGTATAGTGTATAATGCCAAACATAGATAACTATCTATGTAAAGGAGAAAAATATGAATACAATAGACATAGCATTAATTTGTAAAAGCTTTTGGGAGATAGTAACAGATTGCAGATTATCCAAATGCTTTCCGATGGGGAAAAAAATGTGGTTGTAAAAATATTGGAGGCATTTGAAATTACACAGCCAACACTATCTCATCATATGAAAAATTTTAAATGAATGTGGATTGGTGAATTACTGGAAAAGAAGGTAGATGGCATCATTATTCCTTGAATTGTGAGACCTTGAATACTTTTTAAAAACTTTTTATTGAAAGGATTATCTTGCTACAAAGAAGAAAGTGGGGGCAGTCAATGATGATTTGGGATTTTTATTCAAAAATCAGATTCTGGGAATGAAGTGGATGAATACACTAATTGGAAATCTATTAGAGAAAGCAGGAGTTGATACTTCAGGCAGAATAGGGGGAAGTGTACAGTTTTTCCTATATGATGTTTTGAAGATTACTATACTACTTTGCATCTTGATTTTTATGATTTCATATATTCAAAGCTACTTTCCACCAGAGCGAAGTAAGAAACTTATAGGGCGTTTTCATGGGGTATGGGCAAACTGTATTGCAGCATTGCTTGGCACAGTGACACCATTTTGTTCATGCTCATCTATTCCACTTTTTATCGGATTTACCAGTGCGGGGCTTCCATTAGGTGTGACATTTTCCTTTTTGATTTCATCACCAATGGTAGACTTAGGGAGCCTTGTTTTACTGATGAGTATCTTTGGTTCTAAAGTTGCTATCATATATGTGATTGTAGGGCTTGTTATTGCGGTAATAGGTGGAACGATTATTGAAAAAAACTGGGTTTAGAAAATGAAGTGGAAGAATTTGTTCGAAAAAGCAAATGCAGTAGATATCGATATGGATGACCCGACACAAAAAGAAAGGATTTCTTTTGCAAAACAACAAGTTATAGACACGTTTAAGAAAGTATTTCCCTATATTTTGATTGGCGTTGGAATAGGAGCTGTTATTCACAATTGGATTCCAAAGAGTTGGGTAGAAAAGATTCTTGGCAATAATAATCCATTTGGTGTAATTCTGGCAACGCTGGTTGGTATTCCTATGTATGGAGATATTTTTGGTACAATACCAGTAGCAGAGGCACTACTTGCAAAAGGTGCACAGCTTGGAACAATTTTAAGCTTTATGATGGCTGTAACTACACTTTCCTTACCATCTATAATTATGCTTAGAAAAAGCAGTAAAACCGAAGTTAATTTGGATTTTTTTATTTTAATATGTGCTATTGGGAATTGTTATTGTAGGGTATTTCTTTAATAAAATTCAGTATCTATTAGTTTAGAAAAGTATAATAAAAAAGGAGATTGAAATTATGAGCTTATTTAGAAAGAAAAAAGAAGAAAAGGAAATGGTTAAGGAACAATCTAACTGCACATGTGTAGGAACTTGTAATGAAGAAAAATGTTGAGGCAGTGAAGGAAACTCTTTCATCAGGAGCAAGTGTCAAAGTTCTTGGTAGCGGTTGTGATAAATGCAATGCATTGGAGAAGAATGTGAAAGAAGCACTTAGTGAACTTGGCATGACAGATGAAGTTGATCATGTTACTGATTTTGCTCAAATTGCAGCAATGGGGGTTATGAGCACACCTGCTCTGGCTATTGATAATAAAGTTGTTTCAATGGGGAAAGTATTAGGCAAGGATGAAGTGATAAAGGCATTAAAGAAAAATAAGAGGATAGATATGAAAAGAGTAGCTTTCATTTGTCTCCATAACTCATGCAGAAGTCAGATGATCCAACTGGAAAAAATCAGATGAAGAATTCACTAAAAATAATCAGCCAGATAGAACTTAAAATAAAGAATTTGATAGATAGAATGAAATAGCTCTCTTCATTTTTTTAACAAAAATTTACCATCTTAGATATAATGTTATATATCAAGTAATTATAATAAATAATTATATCAAAATAAAAAATATATCAGTGTAGGGATCACCCGAAAAGCTTAGTATATATATGTAGCGATTAAAAGCACATACTTCCTAAGAAGCTTCCGTTTCTATAAGTGGGAGTAGTTCAGTCAATTATGAGAGTGTAGAAAAAAATGGAGTCATTAAACTCCATTTTTCTTTATATCAGCTGATATTTAATTTTTATTATGCTATATTTTTTTGTATTGCTTCTAGTTCAACCTTTTTAAACTCTATATTTGTTAGAGTGCTTTCAGATTTCTTTATTTGTTTTCTTATTGTTTCTATCCAAGCATCATAACTTTCATAGACTGTGTTATCAAAAGGCTACTCCTGATGTTTTTTTGTCCTTCAAGGTATTTTTATCAGTGCCTTATCATTTTCTATTTCTTTTCATTACTGATACTTCCCTTTTTTTATAGCATTTTCCAATTTTTTTAGCATATTTTCCCATTAGTTCCTTTTTTTCAGTTGCATTCATAACTTTTTACCTCCATAATTTTTTTAATTTTTTTATTTTCTAACTTGGCTGCCTTGTTATGAATTAATAATAACTTATTTTTCTTCGTTATTTCCTTTTCTATATGGACTGATATACTTCTATGGAATAAACAGTGTTTTTTTAGAATATCATCATTTTTTTCAATTTAATGTACTATTTTTCTAAATGTTACTGATTTAACCATTAAAATAAATTTTTAATTATAAATTTTTAAAAACTCTCCTGTTTCCAAATTTTGAATACTTTTTTTATATCTCTTGTTATTATATCAAAAAGTAAATTTATAGTTATCTAGTTGCCCATAGATTTCTCTTTTTTTTCTATATCAGCATCCAATGTTTTACTCCGATATAAAGAACCATATATATCCTGTAAATTTTCTACATTCTAAATAATTTTTTTAATTTTATCTTTTGGATAATCCCATTCTTCTCCTCTTTCTTTTTACAAACGAAAAAAACCTATTATATTATCTGCTAAATCTACTATAACAACTAATTCCTTATGTTTTTTTGACAAATAAACTTCTTCAAAAATCATCATAATATAAATCATATCTATTTATTATTTCATCAGTTAGTGCTATTCCTACTTTTAAAGTATTATCTATTTGAAAAATTTTTCATCAAATATTTTTTTATTAATAGAATTTTTCCAACTATTAAATAAATAAATACTTCTAGGTTCTCATAAGGTCTATAGAATAATGTAAAAAGTTGAACGCTCATATTCTGTATTACTATTATTTAATTCAGAGAAAAATTTCTTCTATAGTTTCTTCTAAATAAATATTTTTTTATATCTGTATTCCATCTTATCACCTTTTCTTATTTTTCAGACTCATTTAGATGTACTAATTTTTTTTAAATTTTTATCATATCTAATAGAAAAAACCAATATTTTTTTCAAAAAAAGGCTTGCTATATATTTTATAGCAAAAGCCTTATTTGTTTTTTTATTTCTTATTTCTTTGTTGATAGTCTGCTTCAATATCAGCTTTCCATTCTTTTTTTCAATTCTTTTTCCTGAACGAACTTCTGAAACTGCATTATTTAAAGCTCTTATAATTTAATTGAGTTCCAACACTATCAGAATTATAGTTAACTGCTCTTTCAGCACTAATACCTATTGCACTTGCAGTTTCTATTGCATCTATATTAGCACCTAAGAATAGAAATTCCCAACCATATTTTTTTTCTTTTTGAGTTTCTATCAATCTCTTTAACAGTAGCAGAGTTATATTCCTTACTAGCATTTTCTAAACCATCTGTTATTATGATGAACAAAAACTTTTAGTTGCTTTTTTTCACCCTTTAGACAATGTGTCTTGTATAGCTTTTTTTCTTTAGCTATAGTTTTACCAATAGCATCTAAAAAGTGCTGTACTTCCTCTAACATAATATTCTTTTTTTCAGTTATATTTTTGTACTTTAGTGATATCCACTCTATCGTGTAACAATTCATATTGATCGTCAAATAAAACTGTTGTAATATATGCTTTACCTTCCTCTTTTCTTTGTTTTTTTCTAAAACAGAGTTAAATCCACCAATAGTATCTGATTCCAATCCACCCATAGAACCACTTCTATCTAAAAATAAATATTACATCCACTACTTCTTTATTTTTTTACTTACAGATTTAGCTTGAATTTCTGCTGAAAAAAACTAAAAGCAAAAAAACTGTAACTAACAATGCCATTAAAAAAATTTCATTGACACCAACTCCTTTTTTTATAAAAAAATTCCTATAACTAATTATAACATAAAAAAATTATTTGAAAAGTGTAAATAATATTAAAAAAACTATGATAAAATAAATAATAAATACTATTTTAGGAGGAGATTATGAGAAAGGCAAATAGAGAAGTCAAAGATAGAAATGAAATTATAGAAATCATGAAAAGATGTGATGTATGTAGATTAGTTTTTTTAACAATGGAGACTATCCTTACATTGTTCCTTTAAATTTTGGTTTAGATGCTGATGAAGAAAAAAAGTTATTATCTATTTTCCATAGTGCCTTAGAAGGAACAAAAAGTTGATATAATGAAAAAGAGAAATGAAAGCAACTTTTTGAAATGGATTGTAATCATGAGCTTCAATATTATGAAGATAGAGGATATTGTACTATGGCTTATGAAAGTGTTATAGGTAGAGGTAAAATAAGAATATTATCTGAAGAGGAAAAAAATGGAGGCTTTAAAGAAAGTTAATGGCTCAATATCATAAAGATAAAGAGGCATATTTTAATCCTGCTGCAATACCTAGAACTCTTGTTTATTGTCTTGAAGTGGAAGAGATGACAGCAAAAAGAAAAATAAGCTTTAGATAAGTTCACATTCATTAAAAAAATTATGATAAAAATATAGTGATTTAAATTAAATATAAGTGAGGTAAGATAATGAAAAAAATTTTGGAAAAAGCATAATATTTTTTTAGGACTACTATTAACAATGGTATCTTGCTCTACTATGCATACTGTAATTTCTAAAAAGAAATTTAGATGTACAGACTAAGATGTCAGACACAATTTGGTTAGAGCCTGCAGCTGCAAATCAAAAAAACTGTATTTGTAAAAGTTTCAAATACAAGTGGAAAGAATTTAAATATTGAACAAAAAAACTAATAAAGTGTTTTATCAGCAAAAGGTTATAGAATAGTTAACGATCCTGCTGAAGCAAAAATATTGGTTACAAGCTAATATTTTAAAAAGTAGATAAAGTTAATCTAAATAATGAGAATGGTTTCTCTGATGCTGTTTTAGGTGCTGGAATTGGAGGAGTTTTAGGTGCTCAACGTTCAGGTGGAGCTTATACTGCACTTGGTTGGGGACTTGCTGGAGCTGCAATAGGTACAATAGCAGATGCTTTAGTTAGTGATACTGCTTATGCGATGGTAACTGATATTTTAATTTCTGAAAAAAACAGGAAAAAAATGTACAAAGTTCTACAAGAAACTCTGTTAAACAAGGAAATTCAGGGACTATGACTTCTAGTACTAGCTCTTCATCTAATATGGAAAAATATTCAACAAAAGTTTTAAGTACAGCAAACCAGGTAAACTTAGACTTTCAATAGTGCTATTCCTATATTAGAAGATGAATTAGGAAAAAGTTATTTCAGGAATATTCTAAAAAAACAAAAATTATACAAGTGAGGTAATGGAATGAAAAAGATTCTAAAGACTGTATTTATTTTAGCAATAATATTGATAATTGTACTTTCTTCCACTATACACACTATAATTTCTAAAAAGAAATCTTGAAGTACAGACTAAAGATGTCAAATACAATCTGGTTAGAACCTGTTGATACAGATCAGAAGACAATATTTGTAAAAAAATTTCAAATACATCTGATAAAGATTTAGATATTGAGTCAAAAAGTGATAAATGCTTTAAAAAAACTAAAGGTTATAAAAATAGTAAAAAGAGCCATCTGAAGCGAAGTACTCTTTACAAGTTAATATTTTAAATGTAGAAAAAAATCAAATCTAAATGATGCTAATGGTTCAGGATTTTCTGAGGTATTTATGGCAGCTGGAATCGGAAGTATTTTAGCTACTCAATCTCCAGAAGATAGAGCTAATATTGTAGGTTTAGGTATGGCTTCAGCTACTCTTGCAAGGATATCGTCTGCCTTTGTAAAAGATGTTGTCTATGCTATGATAACTGATGTTTTTAGTCAGTGAAAAAAATTGGAAAAAAATGTGCAAGTAACAACTGTGAATTCAGTAAGTCAAGGAATTTCAGGAACAAGAACTTCTACTTCTTCTGAAACTTCTAATATTGAAAAAGTATTCAACAAGAGTCTTAAGTACTGCTAATAAAGTAAACTTAAAATTTGAAAAATGCTATGCCTGTATTAGAAGATGAATTAGTAAAAGTAATTACTGGAATATTTTAAAAAAATAAAAAAATAGAAATGGAGATGATACTTTATGTACCTAGATGAATATAAAAAAATGGTTAGATTCTACTATGCTATCTGAAAATGAAAAAGAAGAATTAAGAAGCATTGCTAATGATGAAAAAAAGAAATTGAAAATAGATTTTATACTAATCTAAGCTTTTGGAACAGCTGGTATGAGAGGTATAAGAGGTATAGGTAAAAAAATAGAATGAATAAATATAATATAAGAAAAAGCAACTCAAGGTTTAGCAAATTATATTATAGAAGCAACTGGAGAAACTGGAAAGAAAAAAAGGTGTTGCTATTGCCTATGATTCAAGATTAGATTCAGTTGAAAATGCTATCAATACTGCAATGACTTTAGCTGGTAATGGAATAAAAAGTTTATTTATTTGAAGGAATAAGATCAACTCCAGAACTTTCTTTTTGCAGTAGAGAATTAAAAAGCTCAAGCAGGTGTTATGATTACAGCTTCTCACAATCCAAAAAGAATACAATGGATATAAAGTTTATTGGGAAGATGGAGCACAAATAGTTGACCCTCAAGCAACAGCGATTGTTAGTGCTGTTGAAGCAGTAGATATTTTTTTAATGGTGTTAAATTAATGGATGAAAAAGAAGCTATAGAAAAAAAGGCTTACTTGTTTATGTTGGTGAAAAAAATTAGATGATAGATTTATAGAAGAAGTTAAGAAAAAAATGCTATCAATCCTGATGTAGAAAAATAAGGATAAAAATCAAAATTGTTTATTCACCTCTACATGGGAGTTGCAGCAAGACCTGTAGAAAGAATTTTAAAAAGAAATGGGGTTATACAAGTGTATATCCTGTGAAGGAACAAGAACAACCAGATGGAAACTTCCCTACTTGTGACTATGCTAACCCTGAAGATACAAAGTGTATTTAAACTAAGTACAGAGCTTGCAGATAAGGTTGGAGCTGAAATCTGTATAGCTAATGACCCTGATGGAGATAGAGTAGGGACTTGCTGTTCTTGATAATAATGGAAAATGGTTTTTCCCTAATGGAAACCAAATAGGTATCTTGTTTGCAGAATATATTTTTAAATCATAAAAAAGATATTCCAGCAAATGGAACTATGATAACAACAGTTGTATCAACTCCACTTTTTTTGATACTATTGTTAAAAAAGAATGGTAAAAAAAGCATTAAGAGTTCTTACAGGTTTCAAATATATTGGTGAAAAAAATTAGACAATTTGAAAACAAAGATTTAGATGGAACTTTCTTATTTGGTTTTGAAGAATCAATTGGTTATTTAGTTGGTACTCATGTTAGAGATAAAGATGCTGTTGTTGCTTCTATGATAATAGCAGAAATGGCTACTACTTTTTAAAAAACAATGGTTCTAGTATCTATAATGAAATAATAAAAATTTATGAAAAAAATATGGTTGGCGTTTAGAAACTACTATTCCTATAACTAAAAAAAGGTAAAGATGGACTTGAAGAAATACAAAAAAATCATGAAGTCTATGAGAGAAAAAAACTCATACTGAAATTGCAGGAATAAAAAGTAAAAAGAATATAGAGATTATCAAAAAGGTGTAGAAGATTTACCAAAATCTGATGTTATACAAATAGTTTTAGAAGATGAAACTTACTTAACAGTAAGACCTTCTGGAACTGAACCTAAAGATTAAATTCTATATTTCAGTTGTTGATAGCGATAAAAAAAGTTGCTGAAGAAAAAAATTAGCAAAAATTAGAAAAAAAGAATTTTTTTGAATTATGCTGAAAAATCTATAATACTTACATACATATTCCTTTTTTTGTGAAAGAAAAATGTAACTATTGTGACTTTACTTCATTAAAAGGAACTGATAATCAAATTGAAAAAAATATGTTAATTATCTTTTTGAAAAGAGATAGATATTTATAGCAAAAGACTATGATTTATCAGAAAAAAACAGGATACTATATACTTTTGGTGGAGGGACACCTTCCCTCCTACCAATAGATAGCTTAAAAAAAGATTTCTATCTAGATTTTTCTTATGATGAAAAATACTGAGATTACTATTGAAGTAAATCCTAAAAACTGTTGATATCAATAAAGTTGAAAGAATATAGAAATTTAGGAATTAATAGATTAAGTATAGGAATTCAAACTTTTAATGATGAGAATTTAAAAAGTTTTTAGGAAGAATTCATAATTCAGAAGAAGCTATAGAAGTATATAATATGGCAAGAGAAGTTGGTTTTAAAAAAATATTAGTCTAGATATTATGTTCTCTTTACCTAATCAGACTTTAGAAATGTTAAAAATTGATTTAGAAAAAAATTAATTCTTTCTAAATCCTGAACATATCTCAATCTACTCTTTGATATGGGAAGAAGGAACAAAAATTCTTTCAGAGATTTAAAAAGCTGGGAAATTAAAAAGAAACTGATAACGAATTTAGAAGCTACTATGTATGAGTATATAATTGACTATTTAAAATCAAAAGGATATGGACATTATGAAATCTCAAATTTTTTTCTAAAAAAAGATTTTGAAGCAAGACATAACTCTATATACTGGGAAAAATAAGAACTATTTAGGGGCTTGGTCTTTCAGCTGCAGGTTATCTAGGAAATCTAAGATATAAAGAAATTTCTTTCATTTAAAAGGATTATTATGATAAACTAGATAAGAATATTTTTACCTATTGATGAAAGAGAAGAACTTACAGAAAATGATATTGAACAATATAGATATCTAGTAGGATTTTAGACTTTTTAAATAAGCCTCTTATTCCAAGTAAAGAATATTTAGAAAAAAATGTGAGATTTTTAGAAAAAGAAGCTTATCTTGTAAAAAAAGAAAAATGGATATATTTTTAAGTTCTAAAGGGACTTATGTTATTTAATGACTTTTATTGCAAATTTTATAGATGATTAATATTACAAAAGAGGTTTTATTATGAGTATTCAAGCTAGTGTTGAAGAAATTTTTAGAAGATATAAAAAAATATTCTCCTTATCCAGAAAAAGTAAAATTAATTGCTGTTACTAAAAGTATTCTACTGTTGAAGATATAGAAGAATTTTTTTAAAGACAGGACAAAAATATCTGTGGAGAAAAATAAAGTTCAAGTTGTTAAAAGATAAAAATAGAATATTTTTAAAAAAATAAGAATACAGATATTAAATGGCACTTTATTGGAAATTTACAAAAAAATAAAGTAAAAATACATTATAGATGATGTAGTTGCGATACACTCTGTAAATAAATTAAGTTTGGCTCAAGAAATTAATAAAAAGGCTGAACAATCAGGGAAAAACTATGGATGTTTTATTAGAAATTAATGTCTATGGTGAAGAAAGTAAACAAGGTTATTCCTTAGATGAACTAAAATGTGATATAATAGAATTGAAAAAAATCTTAAAAAAATTTGAATATAATAGGAGTAATGACTATGGCTCCATTTACAGATGATGAAAAAAATTTTTAAGAATGGTTTTTTTCAGAGCTTAGAAAGATTAAAGATGAGTTAAACAAAGAATACTTTTGATAATAATCTTACTGAGCTGTCTATGGGAATGTCCAACGATTATAAAATTGCCTTACAAGAAGGAAGTACATATATAAGAGTTGGAACAAAAATTTTTTTAAATAATTTAAAGGAGGATAATAGATTATGGGAATTTTTAAAGAGATAAAAAAGAATTAGTAGGTATTTAATACAGAAGAAGAATATGATGAAGAAGAAGTTATAGAAGAAACATCAAAGAACACTGTTACAAGAAGAGAACAAATGGAAATGGATACTGTTGATGAATTTTAGATATGATGATTACAGTACTATTTTTTTATTGATCCAAAAACAATTTGAAGATTGTAAGAAAAATAGCAAACTTATATAGAAAAATGAAAAAAATGATTACAATCAATTTAGAAAATATTGGACCAAATGTTGCTCAAAGAATAATGGATTTCTTAGCTGGAGCTATGGAAATTAAAAAAATGCAAAGTTTTGCTCAAATTGCAAAAAAATGTATATACTATTGTTCCTGAAAAATATGAAAGTTTATTATGAAGGAAAAAGAAGAGAAAAAGAAATTAATAGATTTAGAAAAAAGGTGAAAAGATTTGAAAGGAGAAAATTAAAGCTTTTAGCTTTATTTTCAGGTGGTTTAGACAGTGCTTTAGCTATAAAAAGTGGTACAAGATCAAGGTGTTGAAGTTATTGGTTTTGAATTTTTGTATCACACTTTTTTTGGTGGAAAAAAATGAAAAAGCTGAAAAGATGGCTGAACAATTAGGAATTAAGCTAGAATATATCGATTTTTAAAAAGAGACATATGTTTGTTGTTGAGGATCCTGTTTATGGTAGAGGAAAAGAATATGAATCCTTGTATAGATTGCCATTCATTGATGTTTAAAAATAGCAGGAGAATTACTAGAAGAATATGGATGCTCATTTTGTTATATCAGGAGAAGTTTTTAGGACAAAGACCTATGTCACAAAATGCACAAGCTTTTAGAAAAAAAGTTAAAAAAAGTTATCAGGTATGGAAGACTTAGTTTTAAGACCTCTATCTGCTAAAACTTTTACCTCCAAGTAAAGCTGAAACTTATGGGTTGGGTTGATAGAGAAAAAAAGCTTTTTAGATATAAATGGACGTTCAAGACATAGACAAATGGAATTAATGAATTCATATGGACTTGTTGAGTATCCTAGTCCAGGTGGAGGTTGTTTACTAACTGATCCTGGTTATTCAAGTAGATTAAAAGTTTTTAGAAGATGATGGACTTCTTAAAGATGAACATTCATGGCTTTTTAAACTTATAAAAGAAGCTAGATTCTTTAGATTTTGATAAAGGAAGATATTTATTTGTTGGTAGAGATAAAGAGTCAAATATGAAAAATTGATGAATATAGGAAAAGAAAAAAATCTAAAATTCTATATCCATAGTGCAGAAGTTCCAGGACCCTCATTTAATTGCTAATACTGATTTAAGTGATGAAGAAATAGAATTTGCTAAAAAAATCTATTTTCTAGATATTCTAAAGTAAAAGGAAATGAAAAAAATTAATTTAAATAATTCAGGAAATATAGAAACAGTAGATATTGTTGACTTGAAAAAAAGTTAGATGAAGAAATAAAAAAATATCAACAACTATAGAATAAAAAAATGGGGCTTATGCCCCATATTTTTTTATTATTTTTGTGTAGTCATAAAAAAACCTTTACCAGTTTTTTTGTCCTAATTGTTTTTCCACGAACCATTTTTTTCTTAATAAAGTATGAGCTCTGTATTTGCTATCTCCTGTTTCATGATATAAAACATCCATTATAGCAAGACATACATCTAGTCCAATTAAATCTCCTAAAGCTAGTGGTCCCGATAGGGTGATTTGCACCTAATTTCATTGCAGCATCTATTCCTTCTACACTTGCAACTCCTTCAGCATATATTCCAACAGCTTCATTAATCATAGGAACTAAAAATTCTATTTACAACAAATCCTGGAGCTTCTTCAACTTGTACTGGTACTTTTCCAATATCTTCAGATATCTTTTTAATTTTTTTCTACTATTTCAGTTGGAGTATGTAATCCAGCAATAATTTCAACAAGTTTCATTACAGGTGCTGGGTTAAAGAAGTGCATTCCTATCATAGGTCTCTTTAGTCCTGCTCCAATTTCTGTAATTGATAAAGAAGAAGTGTTTGTTGCAAATATAGCATCTGCTTTTACAAATTTCATCTAATTCTTTAAAAGTTTGTTTTTTTAATTTCCATATTTTTCAATAGCAGCTTCAATTACTAAATCACAATCAGCACAAATTTCTTTTTGTACCAGTTGTAATTCTTCCTAAAAATAGCATCTGCTTCAGCTTGTTCCATTTTACCTTTAGCTATTCTTTTTTTCAAAAACCTTTTTGCTATTTTATTTTTTTTCCATTTGCAGCGAAATTCATTATTGATATCACAAAGTGCTACTGTAAATCCTTCTGTTTGTGCAAATGCTTGAGCAATACCTGCACCCATTGTTCCTGCTCCAATAATTCCTACTTTCATAATTTGACCTCCGTTTTACTTATTTTTATATTCTACACCTTTAACTTTTTCTAAGAATGCTTTCATTCCAACTTTTTGATCTTCTGTTGTGAAGCAACTTCCAAATAATTTTTCTTCTATTATTATTGCTCTATCCATATCAGTGTCAATTCCTTCATTTATAGCTTTTTTTAGAAGCTCTAACTGCGAAAAGGAGCATTTTTTTAGCAATTTTTAGCATGCTAATTTTTTTTGTTTCTTCTAATAATGTTTCTTGAGGATAAACATGATTTACAAGTCCAACATTAAGAGCTTCATCAGCTTTAATAGCATTAGCTGTATAAATCATTTCTTTAGCTTTTCCTAAACCAATAAGTCTTGCTAATCTTTGAGTACCACCAAAACCTGGAGTTATTCCTAAACCAACTTCTGGTTGTCCAAATACTGCATTTTCAGAACAAACTCTGAAAATCACAACTCATTGCTAATTCACAACCTCCACCTAAAAGCAAATCCATTGATAGCCGCAATAACTGGAAGAGGAAAAGTTTCTATTTTTTTCTAAATACTTCATTTCCTTTATTACTAAATCTAGCTGCTTCACTGTTGTTTTAAAGGAGCCATCTCTGATATATCTGCTCCTGCAACAAAAGACTTTAGTTCCTGCTCCTGTTAAAAATTACAACTCTTGTTGTTTCTAAATTTATGTTAGCAAAAGTTGAGTTTTAATTCATTTAATACTGCTGTGTTTAAAGCGTTTCAATGCCTCTGGTCTTTCTATAGTTACAATCCCAATAAAAATCTTCTTGTTTATAAGATACAACTGACATTTTACCACCTTCCTTTAATATAAAAAAATTATGTGTATTTTTTTATATCTTTATAATAGCATAATTGAATACAAAAAAAGTCAATAAAAAAAGCCTATTGATTTTTATCAATAGACTATGCTATAATTATTCGAAAATTAAAGAGATTTATATATTTCTCATAAAAAAAGGGAGTAGTTGTAAATAACAGTATCAACATCACGAAATTATTTTTCTGGTACTGTGACCATTTTGGTAACAAGACTTTTTGGTATGAATTATTTTTTTCATATCAAAAAGTTTTTTTAGTTTTATAAATATAGAAGAAGGAGACGATATGAAACATTTTACAAAGTCTAAAAAAACATTTATTTGAAGAGTTTGAAAAACAAGCTCAACTGGTTTTAATTGAAGAGGAAGTAGTTGAGAGAAGAAAAAAATATGGAGAAAAATAAGTTTGTTGAAAAAAAGAAAAAAAGATGGGACTTATAAAAAATATTTTTTTTAAATCAATTTAAAGATTCCCTTGTAATTATTTTGCTTATTGCAGCAATTATTTCATTTTTCTGGAAATAAAGAAAGTGCCCTTGTTATAGTTCTAGTATTAATTTTGAAACTCTATTCTTGGAGCTTATCAAACTATCAAGGCTCAAAAAAATCTTTAGATAGTTTAAAAAGATGTCTTCACCTAAATGTAAAGTTATTAGAGATCATGAACAATTAGAAGTGGACTCAGCTGAATTAGTTCCTGGAGACATTGTTATAGTTGAAGCTGGGGACATTGTTCCAGCTGATGGAAGAATTATAGAAAACTTTTTTTCATTATTAGTTAAATGAAAATTCTCTTACAGGAGAATCTAATTCAATAGAAAAACAGATGAAGTTTTTAGGATATGAAGACTTTAGCACTAGGAGATCAAGTTAATATGGTGTTTCTCAGGAAGTCTTGTTAACTATGGTAGAGCAAAGATTTTTAGTTACTGAAACAGGAATGAGCACTCAATTAGGAAAAAAATTGCAACTCTTTTAGATCAAACAGAAGAAAAATGTTACTCCTTTACAAAAAAATCTTTAGATATATTTTGGTAAGAGATTAACTCTTGGAATAGTTGTACTTTGTGTTCTTATCTTTTGGAATTTATGTATATCATGGAAATACAGTTCTTAATTCTTTATTATTAGCTGTTGCTCTTGCTGTTGCAGCTATACCTGAATCATTAAATCCAATTATCACTATAGTATTATCTATGGAAACTGAAAAAAATTATCTAAAGAAAAATGCAATAGTTAAAGAATTAAAAATCTATAGAAGCTTTAGGTTCTATCTCTGTTATTTGTTCTGATAAAACTGGTACTCTTACTCAAAACAAAAATGACAGTAAAAAAAGATTTTTTTATTAATGGAAAAATTAGATAATGAATACTCTTTAGATAAAAAAATAAAAAAATTGATAAATTATTATTAGACAGTTTTTATTCTATGTACAGATGCTACTGATACTATAGGGAGATCCCTACAGAAACTGCTCTTATTCACCTTACTCAAAAAAATATGACATGTCTTTTAGAGATGAAAGAAAAAGATAGTAAGAGAATATCAGAAATACCTTTTTGACTCTGTAAGAAAAATTAATGACAGTTCTTTATGAAACAAAAAAATGGTAAACACATTATTTTTCACTAAAGGGAGCTTTTGATTCTCTTGTAACAAGATTTAAATATTATCTTGATGAAAATGGTAATGTACAAAATGTAAATGAAGAATTTATTAAAAAAAGATTGAAAAAAAGTTAACAACGAATTAGCTGAAGAAGGTTTAAGAGTTTTAACTTTTTGCATATAAATATATTGATGGAGAAAAAAAGAACTTTCTAATGAAGATGAAAAATGACTATATTTTTCCATGCTCTTGTTGGTATGATAGATCCCTCCTAGAGAAGAGTCTAAACTTGCTGTTCAAGAATGTATTAGAGGTGGAATTAAACCAGTTATGATAACAGGTGACCATAAAATAACAGCTAGAACAATTGCTAAAAAAATATAGGTATATTTAGAGAGGAGATATTGCACTTGAAGGTGTAGAACTTGAAAAAGATGACTGATGAAGAATTAGAAAAAGAATGTTGCAAATATTTCAGTTTATGCTAGAGTTTCTCCTGAACATAAAAATAAGAATAGTTAATGCTTGGCAAAAAAACTTGGAAAAAAATAGTTGCTATGACAGGGTGATGGAGTAAATGATGCTCCTGCTCTTAAAAAAAGGCAAATATCGGTATTGCAATGGGAATTACAGGAACAGAAGTTTCTAAGAATGCTGCATCTATGATACTAGCTGATGATAACTTCTCAACAATAGTTAAGGCAATAATAACTGGTAGAAATGTTTATAGAAATATTAAAAAAATGCTATAGGGTTTCTTACTTTCAGGAAATACTGCTGCTATACTTGCTGTGCTTTATTCATCACTTGCTAATTTACCAGTAATATTTCTCAGCAGTACAATTATTATTTATAAACTTATTAACAGATAGTTTACCTTCAATAGCTGTAGGGGTTGAACCTAAAAATGAAGATATCTTTAGATGAAAAAAACCTAGAGATCCTAATGAAGCAATATTAACAAAAAGATTTTCGTCTAAACTTCTAATAGAAGGATTTTTAATTGCTATCTTTATTATAATCGCTTTCTATATAGGGATTAAAAGATTCGGCTTTAAAAAGGTTCTACAATGGCTTTTTGCTACTCTATGTTTAGCTAGATTATTCCATGGTATTGATTATAGAGGTCAAAGAAATGTTTTTTTGCTATAGGTTTCTTTAAAAAAATAAATTCTCATTGATTGCTTTTTTTGCACTTGGATTTATTTTATTAAATGCTGTTCTACTATGCCCTCCTATCTATAATATGTTTGGAATTACAAAATTAGAAACAAACTAACTTTTATTCAAATTTATGTGTTATCATTAATACCAACAGTATTAGTACAAATATATAAAAGCTATAAAAATATAGATAATAAAAGAGAAGGCTATTGTAAATAAATTAAGGTTTACAATAGCCTTCTTCTAATCTAATTGTAAGTAATTTACTAGTATCTTGAACAACAACTTGGTACTTTATTAGAAGAATTCTCCATTGTCACAATAGTTATCTCCAGTTAAAGTGAAGAATATAATGCAACAATCTTTATTATTATTTATTCTCTTAATTAGTTTTGTTAAGAAGTCTGCAGTATCCTTTTTTTATTTTTTTCATCTCTTGCAAACCAATATACTTCAACAAAAGTATAACCATCAACTATTTTACCATCAAAGATATATTCAGTATTTTTGATGCTCAATGGTAAACCAAGTTCTATCACAACCGATAATTTCAGTTAAACCATCAATAATTTCTTTACTGTTTTTCAACTATCAAGTTTTTTTCTATTCCTCTAATCTTTAAATGTGGCATATCATCACCCCTATTCTATTATCTTTATTCTATCAATAACTATATTATTTAAGCAGTATTTAAAAAAATAAGCTATCACAATATATTAACTGTAATAGCTCTGTTTTTTTAAATATTAATACCATCTAGAACCTGAACAACATCCTCTGTTTTCTCCATTATAGTAACTATCAGAATAATAATTATTTGAACAGTAATCTCTATTATATGTTCTTTCATACATTCCAAAAATTATGATATTGAGATTCTCCATTCATCATATATCCCATATGTCTTGGTCTATGGTAAAAAAAGTGGCTGCCATACTTGAAACTCCAACAACTAATAATAAAAATAACAAAAAAATAAATAATTTTTTTCATATTGAAACCCATCTCCTTAAAAATTTAAAATATTTTGTATATTATACAACTTTATATAGACTTTTGTCAATAACTTAGACTATTTTTCTTACTAAAAAGCTAAGTCTACAATTTTAATACCATCAACAGCAGCACTCATAATTCCACCTGCATAACCTGCTCCTTCACCTATAGGAAAAAAATTCCCTTTTAACAGAAATTGATTCTCCCTTTTTAAGTCTCTTAAAAATTTTAACTGGTGCTGAAGTTCTAGTTTCTGGTCCTATTAAATTCACTTTATTTGAAATAAACAATTTATTTTTTTACTCCAATTTTCAAAAAGCTGAATGAAGATTTCTTCTTATATAATCTGGAAAGAAATTATTTATATCATATGAAAATAATTTCATCTTGTAACTACTTTCTATCTCAAAAACTAGTTTTTTTGATTTTTTTCATAAAATCTATAACATTTTTGATATATAGCTCCATAATTTCCAACTATCTCATAATTTTTTTCTTTTCTAATTCCTCTTGTAAATACATACCTGAGAAGATTTGACTTCCATAATCTCTTTCAGATACTCCTACAACTATTGCTGAATTTGAGAAATTTTCCCATTTCTTGTAGAATAACTCATACCATTGACAAGTGAAGCTCCCTATTTCAGATGAGGCATTTACAATTTCTCCACCTGGACACATACAAAAATGAGAAAAGTTCCTCTTGTTTCTTTTTTTATTGTTAAAAAGCCATATTGTAAGTTGCTGCCTCTAAAAAGTGGATTTGAAACAGCTTCTCCATATTGCATTTTATCAATATCTTTTTCTTAAATGTTCTATTCTTACTCCAATAGCAAAAGGTTTATTCTCCATAGCAATTCCCTTTTGAATATAGCATTTTATATGTATCTCTCGATGAATGTCCTATGGCAAAAAAATAACCTTATCTATATCATAGTTGTATCTTTTTCCACTATCTACTTCTAAAATCTTTAAAGATTTTTATTTCATTATTTTTTTCACTTCTATATCTTCAACAAGTGAAGAAAAAAATGAAAATTTTCCTCCTAAAGATTTTATTTTTCTCTTAAATTTTTTTAACTACAATTCTTAAGACATCTGTTCCTATATGTGGTTTGTAGTTCCAAAAAAATTTCTTCTTGAGCTCCACACTCAATAAATTCTTTGAAAAACTTTTTCTATATATTCACTTTTAATTCTAGTATTTAACTTTCCATCAGAATAAGTTCCTGCTCCACCTTCTCCAAACTGTATATTTGAATTGGGATTTAGAATAGAAGTTTTTAATAAAAATTGTCTGTTGTTATATTTCTTTTTATCTACTTCTTCTCCTCTTTCAAACACAATAGGGAATATATCCCTAATTCTGCTAGTCTTAGAGCTGAGAAAAAGTCCTGCAGGTCCCTGTTCCTACAACAGCAACTTCTCTTTTGAGGATAAAGTGCTACTCTCTTATCATAACTTTCATCTTTTGCTAAACTTAATTTTTGAATATTTTTTTCTAAATTTATATTTTTTTCTTTAAACTAATCTCTAAAGTATAGATAAATTTAATATCATTTTTTTCTTTCTACTATCTATAGATTTTTTTAAATATTTTTAAATTTTCTATATTATCTCTAGAAATACCATTTTTTTCTCTAATTCTTTATATATTTCTTTCTCTTGATTTTTTTATTTATTGATACAATTATATTACTAATATTAACTTTCATCTATTTTTTTACCTAACTTTCAATAAATCGTGTATTCTGATAACTCCTACAAAATTATTATCATCAAACACTGGTAACACATTTATTTGATGAGGTCTATCTTCCATGATTGATAAGGCTTGAGTTGCCATTTCTTCTTTATCAACCTTAGTATAATTAGTTGTCATTATATCACTAGCCTTTTAAAGCTAAAGAATTTTTTTCTTTGTGACTTAAAGCTCTTCTTATATCTCCTTCAGTGATAATTCCTACTAAAAGACTGTTATCATCATTCATTACACAGACTACTCCAAGTTTTTTTCTCACTCATTAAAAATTACGATGTCTTCCATACTTGTATCAGCTTTACAAAGAGCAAGAGCTTCACCTGTTTTTCATTAAATTTCCAACTTTTGTTAATAACTTTCTTCCTAAACTTCCACCTGGATGATACATTGCAAAGTTTTTGAGGTGAGAAATTTCTAAGTTTCATAAGACAACCTGCAATGGCATCTCCCATAACAAGTGCATTAGTTGTAGATGACATAGGTGCAAGATTTAAAGGACAACCTTCTTCATCTACATGAGTATTAATATATAGGTCTGAAGCCTTTAGCAAGTCTTGAATTAATATTTCCTGTCATTGCAATTACAAAAGCACCTATATTTTTTTATTGCTGGCATTATTGCAAGAATTTCATCACTTTCACCACTATTTGAAATAGCTAAAACTATATCTTCTGGATTGATAATTCCTAAGTCACCATGTAAACCTTCAGTAGAATTCATAAAAAAATACTTGTTGTTCCTGTTGAAGCAAAAAGTTGCTGAAATTTTTCTTACCTATTATTCCTGTTTTACCTATACCTGTAACAACTACTTTTTCCTTTACAATCAAATATTTTTCTAACTACTTTTACAAAAATTTTCTGATAGTTTATTCATTCTCTTTTCTAGAGATTTTTATTTCTGTATCATAAATATTTTTTTAGCAATTTCTATAATTTCTTGATCTAACATCTTCTATCCAACTCCTACTAATAAATTATATTGTCTTCAGTTATTAAAACATCAACTTTCATATCATATTCAGTTGTTTCAATACCTTCTTCAATTATTTGTTTTTCAAAGGCTATAGCAATTTTTTTAGCATTCTTATGAATAGCAAAAAAATCTATCATAATAACCTCTACCAAAACCTACTCTATTTTTTTATCTCTATCAAAAAGCTACTCCTGGTGTAATAATTACATCGATTTCACCTATATATTCTTCTCCCATCAGGTTCTGAATTACCAAAAGGACTTACAATATATTTATTTTTTTATCTTCTATTGCTATCATTTTTTTCCTTAGTAATTACCTTAGGTAAAACTAAAAGTTTTTCCCAGCCTTTTTAATATATTCATTTATTTTTATCTGTCTTAACCTCATTCTTAAAATCCATATAAGACATGATGACTTTAGCATTTTTGAAATCTTCATTTTCTAATAATTTTTTTCCAAATATCTTATCACTGGCACTTTTCAATATACTCCATAGATAAGTTCATTCTTCTTTCTTTTAATTAAATTTCTAGCATCCTTTTTTTATTCATTATGATCTAGCCTCTCTTTTATATTTTTTTAATATCTAACCAGAAATTAGTTGCAACAGCTGCTTTTTCCCACTTTCATTTCTTGCCTTAATAACAGTTTCGACATCATAAGTCAGATAACAATCTATATCACCTTTCCATTTTTTTGAATTTTCCTCTTTCTTTTTCAAGGTCTACTTCTCTATTTTCTATCATTTGTGCAACTTCTTTTTCCTAAGAAAACAATAATTTTTTTGGAGATATTAGAGCAATCTGCATATTTAATAAGTCTAAAAAGTATTTTTCTTTTCTTCCTCATCAAAATTCTTTATTTTAACTTCTCTTTTTAGTAAGTGTAGTTATATAGTAAGCTTCAGGAACTATCCCTGCAAGATCAAAAAGTCTTATAAGGAATTCTCCACTTGATTGAGCTTTCAACCTTATAATCTTCTGATAAAAGATAAAGTTTAGGGTCATTTCAATAAATAGAACATCTGCATTTCTATTTCCCATACCTATATATACTTTCTTGTTTGTCCTTAGGTAAAGTCTCAATACCTACACTTCCAAGTTCAAATTTTAATTCTTCCCATAATTCTGATATTTCTTCCATGAGTTATCACCTACTTATTCTATAGTAAATAATTTTTGTAACCTTATCTTGACTTGTAATTTCACAATTTGGCTTTCTTAACATTCCTGTGAATTCATCTTCCAATGTTTCTTTAATTATACTTAAATGATTGCTATCCTTACTAACATGTGCCAAGAATACTTTCTTCAATTTATCTGTATACATCTCTTTGATAAACTTTTGCACACTCATTATTTGAAAGATGTCCATTTCTACTTTTTAACTCTTTCCTTTAAATTCCAAGGATATGAACAATTCATAAGAGTATTAAAAATCATAATTACTTTCTATTACCATGGCATCTACATCTTTAAAATATTCTCTAACTATATTTGTTATATAACCAATATCAGTAGATATTGCTATTTTTTTATTAAGTTGGCTTTCTAATTTAAAAACCAATAGTTCTTTCAGCATCATGCATTACATCAAATGGTGAAAACCTTTAACTTTATCATCAAGTATAAAAGAACCATCTATAAATTTTTATTAGAGATTTATCTATTTCTCCTAATTTACTTGCTCCTGCCTTGTAACTTTCAGGAGTTATATAGATAGGAATATCGTATTTTCTTGCTATAACCCCTGCTCCATTTATATGGTCACTATGCTCGTGAGTTATTAAAAATTGCTGATATATCTGATAATTTTTTTACCTATCATTTCCAATTTTTTTCTTCAGTTTTTTTTACAACTAAAACCTGTATCTACCAATAATTTATAGTCTTCTATTTCTACAAAAGTCGAATTTCCTGAGCTTCCCACTTCCTAGAATTGAAATATTCATTTTGTATTATTCCTTTCTTTTTTTATCTTTTTTTATTTTATGCCTTTGAGGCTTTTATTGTTACATCTGTAAAAACTATATTATCACTTTGATTTAAAAATAAACTCTATCGTTTTTGCTATATCTTCACTTTTTTTATATGCTTTTTCATCATCATCACATTCAAAATATGTATTATTCTGATAGAAGTTTGTCTTAGTCATATCTGGATAGATTGTTATAACCTTAACATCATTCTTTCTAACTTCTTCAAACAAACTTTTTGAAAAATTGACTAAGACCTGCTTTTTGTTGCTGAATAAACACAAGCTAAAAGGACTTTCTTTTATTTTGCAGTAACTGATGAAATATTTATTATTGTCCCTTTATTTTTCTTTTAAAGTTCTTAAAAAAATATTGACTAATTACAAGAGGTGCTTGTAGATTTACTGATATCATATTTTTTTAATCTTGGCTATATTTATCTCTTCATGTAAACCAAAAATAAGCAAGTCCTGCTGAATTTACTATTAAATCAAATTTTATTTTTTTCAATGAATGTAAAGTTTTTTTCCAATTCATCAAGTTTAGCTAGATCACAAACAACAGGAAAAAAAGTTTTTCATATTCTTCAAAAATCTTAGTTTCATTTTTTTATGAAATTTCTAGCAACACCATAAACTTCATAGTCCATATTTAATAATGTTTTTTTGCTATCTCATAACCTATTCCTGAACTAGCTCCTGTAACTAAAGCAATTTTTCATAAAAACTCCCCTATATTATAGCAAAAATAGTTCGTTACTAACAAACGATTACTTGCCAGCCTATAATGGTTCCAGAGCTCCTCAAAGGTTCTTTCACCATTATAGGACGTCGCAGTAATCTTAAATATAGATAAATTTCTTATTTTTTTGCCTACAATTTTTTTTAAATATTAATTAAATATATTTTTCTCTATATTTATATATTTTCAAAAAAATTTTTCCTTAATAAAGTCTATCATATATGATTTTTAATTTATCAGAATATGTATAAACTCCATCAATACATTCAAAAAGGATAGTATAGAATTTCAGACTTCTTATTTTGATTTCTCATCTTTTTTTAAATATTCTTTTGAAGTTCTAAATACTCCTATACTTACATCTATAACTTTATTTTTATCTATTTCACTGAATAAATATTCTATCATTTCACTATAATTTTTTTCAAAAATCATCTGTATATATTAAAGGGTCTATACAAATTCTAACTTTCCAACCTTTATTTTTGCAATTCTTTAATAGCCTTAACTCTATTTTTTTAAAAACTTGCTGTATATTTTTTTCATTTTTTTAAAAGCTATCTCTTCTGGTGATAGAGTAAAAAGCAATTATAAAAATTATCTAAAAACATCTAAATTTAAAAACTTATCAATGTTTCCTGACTTTGTTCTCAATTCAATTTTTTTAAATCTTTTTTTATCTTTGATAAAATGATACCACTTTTCAGAGAAAAGAACAGATATTTTCTATAGCTAGTAAATCTGTATCGTAAGACACACAAAGATATAGACTTTTTTTAACTTGTTATAAAGTTCTTCAACTTCTTCAAAAAAACTTTTTTCAATATCCACAAAAATAACTATATTCCCTGAAGAATAAACTCCTTGTAGATAACAATATTCACAGTCATAGACACAATTTATTATAGATGAAGTATAATAGAAGTTATCATTTTCAAAAATCTTCACAAACTACAGCTCCTTCATAAATCATATTGGGTTTATTTGAAGCTAAAATTAAATTTTTGTCCTAATTTTTTTGTAAGTGAAAATCTTGATTATTACTAGAAAAATACTTCTTTATAGTTGTCTATTTCTATTATTTTAGCATCTCTAAATTTAGATAATATCTCTAAAGTATTCTTATTATCTAGAATTTTTCTTCTCCACATAGATATGAGAAAAATCTATTATTTAAAGAAATTTTCTTTTTTTATTTATCTCAGGTGAAAACTGTTTTTTTCTAAACTATTTTTCTGTAGAGATATTTTTTTATTTCTTCAAAAAAGTTTTTTTAGCTTGAACCTTAGAAGTTACTTCAATATTCTCATATTTTTTTAATATATCTATGTTTCCATATTTTATTTTTTTAAATACCTTAATATATTAAAAAAAGCTCATAAGTCATTGTATCACTTAATCTTAAATTTTCTAATACTTTTTTTATCAATTCTTGTTCAGTAATAGTGAAATCACTGTCATCATTAACAGTCTTAAAATTTACTAGAAATTTATAGATATTATTATAGCTTTCAGTGAAATAAATTTTCATCTTTTAAAATCTACTAAAACTCTATCCTCTAGCTTTATCTTTTTCAAGATATCAGATACAATTTTTAAAAACCATAATTTTATCTTTTTTTAAAAAAATGGAAGCTGTTTGGAAAAAAACCATAGGCTTCCATATCAATATATTCTATATTTTCAATTTTTTTCTCAACTATACTATCAAAAGTTGTCAAACTTCCTTCTAAAAAAATTATGTTTGTAAATCATCTCTGGATAGAAATCAAAAATCTGAGTAAGCATTTTGAATTTTTTTGATACATATACTATATCACCTAATTGAGAATTTTTTTATTACTTGCAACAAAGCCAATATTGACTATATAATCATTTTTTTCTTAATATCTTCTTTTGAAATTAGATAAGTTAAAGCTGTAGCAGATTTAACTCTACCTGTCCCACTGATAATTAATTTTACATCTTCATTAGAAAAATACTTGAAACTTTGTATAGCTATTGTCTTTTTTTAAATTAAATAATGATATTAAAGGCTTGGCTTCAATATATAATGCTGTTACTATATATAACATTTTTTTACCTCATTCTATTTTTAAATATCATAATTTTCTAATAATTCCTCTATTGTAGCAGGTGCAGTTCTTACATTTTTGAACAACTTCTTTCTTTTGCTACTTTAAGTTCAAAAGGAATTTTTTTGTTCTCTCAAACAAGCCTTCATATATAGTGTTATTGCTGTTGACATATCTAAACCAAGTTCTTCACAAAAAGCATAAAAAAATTTTTCAGCTGTTTTTTTCATCTGTATTAATTGTTAATGTAGCCATAAAAAAATCCCTCCTATTTTTTTCATATTATAATTATATAATAATAGTAAGTACTTATCAATATTTATTTAATATCACTTTTGCTAATTCATAACTAATATCTATCAACTTATAAATTTCTTTAAGTTCAACTGTTCCATCAAGGCAAATAGTACACCAGTGTTTTTTTATTCATATGATAAGCTGGAAAATATCTTTTTATTATCTATAAGCTTTTCAATTTCTTCTGGACTATTATGTAAATTAATTACTTCAACAAGTTCATCACTATCTAAATTGAGTTTTTCTCTTGGATAGTGTCAATATAACAGCATACCATTTCTTACTGTATTTTTCTACGAACAACTGCAGTTTTAGGAGATTTTTTTCCCATAGAAATTCCAATTCATCTCCATATTTATTTTTTTAACATAATCTACAATTTCATTTTTGTATAGTCAGTCTTAAATATCTCATCTTCAAAAACATTCTTTCTTTATTTTTTTCTAAAAACTTCACTATATGCCCCATAAACTTTTTTTCACTATAACCACTTCTCTTTCATTTCTTCAAAAGATGTAATACATAAGGTTTCATTTAGTTTCTGCATCTATTAGTTTCAGTAAAAAAATTGAATTATCTAAATTGATTTTTAACGGTCATCTTAAATTGATTATTCAATAAAAAAGATATCATAGTAATATGAATTATCTTTTTAATTTAAAAACCAAATTTTTCAAGTCTTTTCAAATCTATTTTCTTATCTTTAATAAAATCTTTTACTTCTCTCATAGAATTTCCTCCATATTAATTATATCATTTTGTATTGAAAATTTTTACTATTTTATATTATTTTTGATAGAATATTTATATGTAAGAAACTTTAAGAGGTGATATTATGTTTTTTTCTTCAAGAAAAAAAGAAAAATTTATTTGTAGATATATTAGATTTAAAAAGTGGATTGTAGTGAAAATTATAAATATAAAAAGAAGCAAAAACTTGTTTATGTAAATGGTAAAGGTAAACTTACTGTTGAAACAGGAAAAATCTGAGCCTCCTAATTGGGAAGCACCCTGCTAAAAATAAAGTTAAATGGTATCCCACTGGTACAAGCTCAAATTCCTGATTGTCCTACTTGTTCTTCTTTACTTGCAACAGGTTATGGTATAGAAAAATACTAATTGTAAAGGAATTATTGGAAATACAAGAAAAAAATTAATTCTGACTATGTAAATTTAGAAACTTCTATAGATAATATGAAAGCTTTATTAACTTTACTAAAAAGTGGATTTTACTTAATTGCTGATGCTATTTGCTATCCAACTGATGGTGAAAAATTTCTTTTGGAATGTTCCAAATAAGTTAAAGGAATTTTTCATCAGCTGACTCTGCATATCTAGGAGAAAGGTACATATGTATTTAACCAACCTGTTTATTTATATCCTACCCAAACAACTGATTCTTATAATAAAGATAGAGTTGAATATTATATTGAAAAATTTAAAAAAATTCAGCTGATAATAAACCAAGAGCAATAGTTTATAATTTTTGAAAGATTTTATAAATTTTCATAATTGATGGACATCATAAAGCTTGTGCTTCTACAATACTAAAAGAACCCTGTAAGTTGTATACTAATTATTCCAGATAAGATTTATGAAAAGATTATTATAAGAATACTTGTTTAAATTTTTCAGGAATATTAATAGATTATAAAAAAATATTCCTAAAGAATATACTCGATACATAAAAAAAGAAAAGATTTTCTCCTAGTCAAGAAAAAAATTGAAATTAAAGATGGAATAGTTAATAACAGAGAGTGGGAAAAAGAATATATAAACTCAGCTAAACACTATCCCTTTCAATTATTGATTATGCTAATGTTATAGATATAATGCAAGATAATGAAAATAGAAGTAAATGATATTTTTCATTGAGAATTGTTTGGAAAAATTTTTGATGAAAGATAGTCAAGTAAAAAAATGAAAAAAAGCTACTTTATTTATTGGAATTTACTGATATTAAAAAAAGCTCAAGAGATTGCTTTAAAATATGCTAGAAAAAAACTTTAAGGGAAGAAGAAATTGACAAAGAATTAAAAGCAATTAGTATATAGAATTTTATTAAGTGCTAAAAAAATAATGAAGAAGTTGAGAAAAATTTTTATTGATTATCTTGTTTATTATTCTGAAAACAAAGAAGATCCTATACTTAAGATTATAAATTTATATTGGGAGGAAAACTAATGGATAAAAGTTTTTAAAAAGAAAAAAATAATAAAGTAGCACTTTTGAAGGGCTTGATAAAATAATCGAAAGTGAATACAAAAAAATCATCCAAATGAAAAATCTTATTCATCTTGTAGAATACAAGAAGGTTATAACGACTATTTGAAAAATTGTTTTTAGAAAGGGAAAAAATTAATTATTTTAGATATAATTTTTGAGTGGTCTACTACTCCTGATGAAAAAAATAAACTGTGAAGAATTAAAAAGAAACTCAAAGAGATGATTTTTGTTAAAGAAATCGTTCCAGAAATAAAAATCTAAATTTGAAGACTTATTTTTCAAATATGAAGATAGTTTTCTATTTTCGTTATAAGTTTCTATTAGTTCTTGAATTTGAAGGAGAAGAAAAGCTTTAGCTAAAGATAGAACTTATAAAGAAGAATTTTATTTTGAAAACAAAAAAAGAAAAAGAAGAATTAAAAAGCAAAATGGAAGAATACATTAAAGAAGTCTTCTTAGAAGAGAAAAAAAGCTATTAAAGATGAAAGAGAATGTGTTATTTTTTTGCTGGAAATCTTTTAGATTTTTAATTTAATGGGAATATTCAGAAAAAATATATAATTGAACTTATAGAAAAAATTTTTACAAGTGATGAAATCAGTTAAAAAAACAGAAGATTTGACACTACTTTAAAAAAATGATATTAAATACTATCTCGATAAATGGACTAGAGAAATTTTTTTCTTAAGTTAGAGCCTGAAAAAAAGTTACAGAAGAACAAATAGACTTATATATTTACTCTGCACTTTTAAAAAATAAAAATATCGCATTTATAGTTTTGATGTTAAAAAATGCTTGCAATGATTTAGAAAAATGCTATGAATAATTATTCTTCTCAAAAGGCTAAACAATATTTAGAAAAGGGAAGTGGCACTTTAGCAGATGAATTAATCCATTATAAAGATAAGGACTTAGAATGTAAAGCTAATGATATACTTTCAATAGTTGATATAAAAAAATAAAAGAATGAAGTTTCAAGTTCTTATGAAAAAGCTTTAGACTTTATCACAACTTTATTAAATAATGGTTTTCCACATAGCTATGCAATCAAATTTTCTTCAAAATCTGAGAAAATATTTTTTTAGATATAAAAGGTCTTGCTAAATCTTCTACTCATAGATTTTTTTAGAAGAATTTTTAGATTTTTCCAGAATTATATGATAAATTAGAAGTTTATGCAAAGACAGCAATGAAAGAATTTGAATGGTATCAAGATGTGGAAGAAGGAGAAAAAAAGCTTATTACCTGGAAGTTATGCAGTTTTTTTGCTTTAGGACTATACGATGAGAAAATACTTTTCCTTTAATTAAAGAATACTATTCTAAACTAGATGATGAACATCAACTGGCACATCAAAATTTTTATTACTGCTTTAATTGATAGATATGGAGTTTCAGAGAAATCTTTTACCTATATTCTTAGATGGCTTCTTATCTGGACAATTTGATAAAAGTATTTAAAAAACTTAGCGAAATTTTGATGAAGGATGAAGAAAATAAAAAAATTACTAATTAAAGAACTAGAAAATTATGGTAAGTATGAAAGACAAACTATCTTATATTCTATTTGGAAGAATAAATGGCAACATAAAATAAAAAAATATAACTCTCTATAGTTGAGTCTAAAAAGAAAAAGATGCTAAAAAAACAATTTTTCTGTAGTTTAGTATCTTTTTTTAATTTAAAAAATTACTTAATAATACAAGTCTAAAGAAAAATTCTGTTAAGTTATTTAGTTCCATTCTAGGAGAAATGGGTTTTTCTAATCTATACTTAACTATCTGAATCAGCGTTTAATTTCTTTTGAGATACTCTTTCAGGTATGAAAAGTTGATTCTTTCTTGTTCTAAACGTAAATTTTTTTCCCCAAATATTTTTCCTGTAACTTTTTACAAAAATAGACTCTCCTCGTAATTTAAACCTTTGACTTCTGCAAGAAAAAGGTTTATCTTCAACAACCCAAAATTCTTTATGTTTAAAGAATATTTCTTCATTCATTAAAAATGATTTTAAATCTGGAAAAATTTCTCTTGCTATTCCTAAGATATTAAAAACCATGTGTGTCCATATCTCCCCAATAATATAGTTTTTATTGTTCAACCATTTATTTTCTTTAAAAAGCATGTATATTATAGCCTTTAGAAAAAAATTATAAGGGCATTCTTATAGCTAGGAAAAGTCAAAAAGCTAATTTCATTTTTCTGTAAAAATACATTTTGAAAAATTATTTTCCCATTCATTAAACTCTTCAATAGGGACTGATATATCAGAAAAATCCATGAATATAATATTTTTCGTCTAATATTCTAAATCTTATTAATTGAGGTTTTTCTTAATTGAAAGTTTTTTTCTTCAAGTAAGGATGAATCATCACTTAAAATTTCATCTAACATAGTAAAAAAATCATTTTTTTATGATTTTCTATAAATTTTGTATCTATATTTTCTATGCTTATTTCTCTTAGATAAGTATCTTGAACAGGATTTTTAAAATGTATTCAACAACTGCTAATATCTTCTTTTATTTCATCTTTTTCTATTAAAAATCTTGAATATATTTTTCTATCCATTTTTGAAGTTTAGGATATTTTTCTAATATAAAAAGAAGAATTCTCTAAAAATTCTTTTTCATCTCATTTTCTTTTTTTATTATTTTTCAATGCATCATCTACACTAACAATTTCAATATAAGCAGGAATAAGATTCTTACCTAAGATTTTATTTTTCTATTTCTTTTTCAATTATATTATAACCATAGCCTAAACTAGACTTATCTGTCTTCTTTAATTCCTTTCTCCAAAACCAAAAATTTAGAAATATCACTTAGAATTTCTTTTAGAAGTAGGAACTTTTAATTTTATTTTCCACGGAAAAAGTAATTTTCCTCTTGCTATATCACCTTTTTCCCATTTTTTAAAAATAATATTTTTATTTCTTTTAAAGTCAGTCCATCCCATTCTAATTTTCTCCCTTGTATTTTTTTCCTTCATCTCTATATACTCGCTCAAACTTATATTTGTTAATGTAGATATATGTGAATTATCATTATAGCTGACAAAACCTACATGTCTAATATAAGGTTCCATAGTATTTATTTTTAATAAAGGGGTCACTATTATAAATTGAAAATCTAATTTTTTTAAAAAGTTCTAAACCAAAACGAGCTGATTCATCTGAACTCTTTAAAAATGCCTCATCAATTATGATTAAACGAAATGAAGTTCTATTTTTGTATTTATACCATAATTGTATGCTAAAGATGCTCCTAATATAGTATAAGCTAATTTTTCTTTTTGTCCTCCTGACTTTCCACCAGAATCTGTATAGTGTCTATACTCCTCATTATTATCTCCAGTATTCAGTTGCTGAGAAATGAAACCAGTTTCTAACATCAGTCACATAAGCAGTCCATTTTTATCTCTATCTGTTTCATTAGCTCTTCCTTTAAATCTATCTATTATATTTCAAGAAATTTTTCTTCAATTAAATTATTATCATCTATAGAGTTAGTAGTTATATCATTTAAACTATTTCTAAAATCAATAATATCCTTATCAACAGTTCTTTTTGTATTAACTTAATATATCTTCCTTTACTATAGTCTATTCCTTCTAATGAGTCATTAATTTCTTTTTATTTTATCTTTAATTGTTCTCTCTTGTATATCTAAATTTGTTTTAAAATGTATAATATGCCTAAAAATATTTTCTTGTAATTCTTTTTAAATTTTTCTTCATATTTTGGTAATTCATCTTTCAATATTTTTCTAGAAAAGTATTATATTCTTTTTAAAGCCTCAACATTATCATCAAAAATCTTGACTTTCTATTGGGTATTCTCTTTTAAATTCTCTCATTAAACTTTCAATATTTTTCCAATAATTTTAATTTTTCTTCTAAATCTAATATTTTCCTATTCAAATATAAAGAATATTTATTTTGAAATGAATTTATATTCTCTAAAAGTCAATGGAAAATCATTCCAAAAATTGTGAATGTTTTTCAAAAATCATAGTCATCAAGATACAAAGAATGTGGATCTTCTTCTGAAATAAATTTATTTTTTTCTGATATTCTTTATTGATATAGCTTAAATCTTTTCTAACTCTATTATACTGCTTAATAAATTTTTTTAACCTTATTTTCTAATTTCACTTCTTCTTTAGCTAAAGAGGCAACTCTACTTTCTAAATCTTTTAGAATGTTGTTATCTTTTTAGTTTTTCAATAATTTCATTTTAATTCTTCTATTTTATTTTTACTTGTCAAAATATCCAAGTCTTCAAAAATCTTTAAATCTTTCTAAAGAATCTATAGAATTTTTATATTATTTATTCTCTTTAACTCTTCATCAAGTTTATCTAAATCACAACTTAAATTTTTAATAGATTTTCTTTTTCTTGAAGATAACTTTCTAGTAGTTTTTATTTTATTCTTATTAGAAAAATCCCCATAATATAGTTTCTTCTATCATTAATATCAGCTCTATCATCCTTTTCGTGACGGCTATCTGACTTTATTTGCCCTGTTTTTGTAAGAGCCTTTTTTATTCACTCTAAAATCTTCTAAATTATCACAACAGATATAATTATATCTATCGTATAATTGCTTTTTTATCCAAGCCGAAAAATACTATCAACTTTAATATCTATCTTATTTAAAACAGAAAAAGTTTCTAAGTATGATAATTCATATCTTGTTTTTACATCAACATAATGATAAACTAATTTTAAATTTAGAAAATTTTTATTTACATATTCTGCTACCTTACTATAGTCTTCTTTTTTATTAAAAAGAGTCAAAGAAAAATGAATGTAGAATCTTTCAATAGCCCCTTCCCAATCTTTTTTTCTTCAGATTTTACCTTTATTAATTCTCCAACAAAAGATATATCTGTTTCCTCTAAATTTAGAGCTCTCTGAATCTTTTCTTTTAACTCAACATATTTTAATGGAATATTTGAAGTTCTTTTCTCTTAAAGATATCAATTCTGCCTCTGTATTTTTTTCTTTCCTCTGCAATTTTACTATTCTCAATAACTTTTTCATCCCTAATTTTCATTAGTTTTTTTAATTAATTCTCCATTCTCTTTGGCAATTTTTCTAATATTTTTCTATTATTATTAAATTCTTCTACTCTATTTGGAACGTTTAAATTTATATTTTTAGCAAAACTAAAATAATCATTCACTCTTTTTTTCTTTTTGCTTAAAAATTTTTCTTCTTCATGTTTCAATTTTATTTTATACTCTTGTAGCTTATCTCCACCATTTTGAAGTATTTCAAATTTTAAATTCTCTAGCTCTTTTTCTACATTCTTTAAATTTCTTATCTTCTGAATCATGAGATATTTCTTTTTCTTTCTTTTGCTCAATTAAATCTGAAATTTTTTTCTTCATAAAGTTTATCTTTTTTTCTTAGCTACCCATATATCTAATCTGTTGATTGCTGATTGAAATTTTTGATTTTTCTTCCCTTTCACTTAAATATATTTTCCCTTTTTCAGAAATAGGATTTAACATTTCAAGTTGTTTTCTAGCTTTAACTGTGGCTTCATAAGCTCTATTTAAGTCATTATAATGCTGAATTAATTTTTCTATTGAAACCTCAATATCTAATTTTTCTAACATATTTTTTTCTAATAAAATCTGATAATTCTCCCATTTTTCATAGAGATAGTTTTTTTGAAATAATTGAATTGATTGCTCTGTCAAGTTTCCTAGTCTTTTTACTAAAATAATTAAAATATTGAGAATAATCATTAAATACAGAATATGATTTTTGTTTTAAACTATCTCTTAATATTTTGATATCATTGAAACGAAAAATAAAGTCATTATTCTATACTTAAAAATTTTTCACTTACAATATAAAAATTTTTGAAGGCACTGAATTTGCTTTCTTTGAAATAAAAACAACTGCTAAACCTACTTTTTGTTTTTAAAGTCTGTTCATAAAAATTAGCAAGTATAACAGAATAGCTATTATAATCTTTAGTGCTTCTATATTTCCTTTTCCTTCTGCATTACTTTTTGCCCATAATAACCTCTTACATAAGATAAAAATTGTTCTTTCCTTTGAATCTACATCAGTCGCTTGATTAAACTTAATCTTATATGGAGCTACTAAAATGGTCGTTAAGGCATCTACTAGAGTAGATTTTCCAGATCCTGATTCTCCAGTCAACAGAGTTGTTTCCTCTTTTGGGATTAAAATTCCATTTCCCTTGAAAAAGTTCCCCAATTAAGACCTTCTAAATTATGAAGTCTAAAGCCATTCTTCTTTATTTCACTAAAATCATTCAGAATCTCCATCTGTACCCCCATTCTTTATAAAATCTTTATACTCAATAAGATGCTTATTTAAGTCATCTAGCCATTGTGCATCAACAAAACTTGAAATTAATCTTAAAACTTCATACTTATCATCACTATTTTTTTAATTTTTCTGATAAATTTCATCTCTTCAATTTTTAAATAGCTTTCGATTTCCTTTTCTTGTTTAACTTCATTTGATGTTTCTTTTAAGTAGCTTTTCATTCTTAAAAAAATATTTCTTCTTTTGAAATAACAATTTTTCATCGCCATTTGCTGTACTTTCATACATATATTTTCTAAGAGTTGCTAGAAGTAGACTAAGATGAAGACTCAACTGTACTTTTGGTACTAATCTAAACAAATCTTTTAGCTCCTCATCTTCATCTTGTTGTAAATAACAATACCCTTCTTCTTCATATATTCTTAATTTAAGTCCTAAGTGTCTAAAATAATCTTCTATTTGATTTCTATAATTTAGAATAGTATCCCAGATTTTTCTTTATTTTTCTTTTATAACTATACCTTTTAATAAAGAAATATAAGCATTCGATAAATCTATATTTATTTTATCCATCTCTATCATCCCCATTTTCTAAATTTTTAAAAATAATCATAGGTACTTCGGCAGACTGACTATCTCCATTTTCATAAAACCCAGCTAAGCTCAAATAAGTCATCATAATAAATTTCAGCATTTATTTCTCTTTTTAGCTAAAAACAAAATAAGTTAATAACTCTGTCAAACCTGATTTTATTGGATAGATTTCAACTAATTCTTTTTAAACTGATCTCTTCTCTGCCCAAAAAGTAAATTATTTATTCTATCTTTGAGTTTATTTTTATCCATAAAAAGTTGTAAATACAAAGCTGAAAAATCAATATCAATCTCTTCATTATTCAATGTAAGCTCATCTAAAAATCTTATTAGGTATGGAATATAACTTTTTATTCATTGGGAAATTAATATCAGCATAAAAAGTTTTCATTTCTATAAAAATTTTTTTATATTTTTCCATCTAATTGAAGAACTATAGTTTCTATATTTTTATAATTTCTTTTATTCTTCTTTCTTCTGCGTAAGAGTTTTCATTTATAAATAAATTTAATTGTTTTTGATAGAAGAGCAAGAGTATCTAGAACGTGTTCACTTCCTTTCATCCAATCATCTTTTTATTCTTTCAAAACTTAAACTACCTTGAATTGGAATTATTTCCTTCATACTTAAAAACTTGTTCTATTAAATTTTTTTAAAGTCTTTTTGAGATTCATTTGAAGATAAAAAAATCAGAAAATGCTTTTAAAACTTTTCCCTGTTCTGATTCTTGAATTCCTTCCTCTTCTTCATTATGTAATAGTTCTCCTTTTCCAGAATCCCAAGTCACGATTTTTTTCTCTAAGTTTTCTTTTCTAAATTTCTAAAATTCTGTTCAACTATTCTAAAATCAGAAAGTATTTCATGAGATGTATTCATTGCTTGTAAAAAAATCTATCTTTTTATTTGTATAGGACTTAATATCTCTATTCTCCCAGCTTTTTACTCCTTCAATTTTATTTTCTATATCTTTTTGCTTTTTCTAATTCCTGAATTCTAAATTCTGGATTTTCATTTGATTTTTTTCCACAATTTCTTTAAGTAAATTGAACACTGTTCTCAGTCTTGATTCAGTTGCCATAAAACTTTTTTTGTTCAAAAACTCATTAAATATTCAACAGCTTTCTGAGTCGCTGGAGTTAAATCATAATGTATTTCATCTTTATCCTTCGGATAATATTTTTCTTAGATATGCATAATCTGAATTTGACCATTGTGTTAAAATTTCTTGTGGACTAAAAAGAAGATTTTTCTTCAAGATTTATTTCATCTATAAAATTTTCAAGTTGTGAGACTAATTTTCCTTCTGAATTTCTCTTTGTTTTGGCTTTAAAAAAACAGCATAAAAAGAAGCAATAAATGGGGCTTGATGTGATGTAAGCAATTTCCATGCAGGATGATTTTTTTCCGTAATGAAGTTAAATATGAATAAGACATAAAATTTTCCCAAATCTATTTTTTTCCATAAAAACCCTCCTGCATATTAGAAATT
>BNJT01002284.1_pt1 | contig 41180 bp, 66 predicted proteins | sample 8540491 | NCBI WGS metagenome assembly BNJT01 (sample SAMD00202455, study PRJDB9452) | human saliva metagenome | host: Homo sapiens | reverse complement strand
AATTGCTCTTTTGAATTATTACTCCTTTATCATTTATACAAATTCTCTAAATCAGAAAATTTAAACTTCAAATTTTTCTTCTTCTCACAAACTTTTTATCATAAACTCAAAAATCCCTATGTAACTTTATTTCTTCTCCTATGAAAGGACCATCCAATCCTTTCAGGATATATTGTCTTTCTTTTTCTGGATTTCTTTTCTATATTTTTCATTTCCTTGAAAGCTTTTATATAAAGCCTATGATTTTTGACAACATATTCCTCTTTTCAATAAATTGATATCATCAGCATATTATATTTTAGATATTTCATTTATTTTTGTCAATTTATTTTAAAAATAGGCTAAATAGCCTATTTTAAGTAATATATGCATAAAAATAAAGTTTTTCAGATACATATCTTGTTTCTTGTCTTCTATCTTTTTCTTTTATCTTCTTCTTTTTCCCTTTTTCTTTTCTAATATCATCTATAAGTACACCTGCACCTACAACTAAAGCCACAACACATCCAACTCACATAATTCTGTCTCCTTTTTGTCTAGTTTGAACGTATTATATCAAATTTTGTACATTAAAACAAGAGAACTTTTTCAAGAAAAACCGCTTGAAAAACAATGTTTTTCAAGGGAATATGAAATAATAATATTATCTTTTTGAGAATTTTAAGCAATGTCTAAACTATCATAAAAACTGTCGTTATCATGTATATATATATATATTGTAATTTTTATACTTCAAATAACTACTGACAAGTAAGTCATTTTAAATCATTTTACAAAAAGACATCCAGTTTTTATTTTATCAAATCTTTTTAAAAATCAAGGAGTGATAAAATGAAAACTAAAAAGAAAAGAAAAATTGGAATCCTGAAGGAGCTAAAATATATCAGATTTAAAGGAGTGAAGCTTGACGATCTTCAAAATAATGAAAAATTGAAATTGAAAAAGACTATAGAGACAATTAGCTCTCTCTTTATAGCTATTTTGTATACATATTCGTTGACATCATAATCAGCTCTTTCTAATTTTTCTTTTTCCATTCTGACATAATCTTCTATGGTATCAGCCATAGCCATTTGTACAGATTTCGTCATCATTTTGTAATATATTTTCTATTAATTCATTTTTGTACTTATCTACTATTTCTAATACTTCTCTATTTTCAGTTATTTTCATTCCAACCTTTAAAACTTCAATTTCCCAATCAATATATATACATCTCCTCCAAAATTCTTCTTTAACTTCACTTACTGTCATATGTCTATATGCTCTTTTTAAAATTATATTTTGATTTTATTTTTTTCTCATTTCTTCTCTTCTCCTTTTTATTCTGTCTTTTATGATATTCTTTGCAATATTTTCAATAATGCTCCTGTTCTTGTTTCATTTAAATTGTCTAATATTTTTATATATTAGTTTCTCTTTCTTCATCAGTAACTTTGAAGCTAATTGTTTTATTTCTTTTCCTTCAGTTGGCTTTCTTCCGGCTCCTTTTTCTTATGCCCCCTCTCATCGTCCATACTATACACTTCCTCTCTTGACTTCTGTAAACATTTTAGTGTATACTAATGCCAAGAAGTTCATGTAGTTAAGCCCTTAAATTTGCGAGCAGGACTTTTACTTTTTTATTCAATAAATATATCAGTAAAATTAAATTTACTACCGATAGAAAGTGTATTTATATATTGTAACATTATAGTCACTTCCTTTTCGTATAGTTTTTAGTGAGAGGGGAAGCCCCTCTGTACCGATTATTTCCGTTTCTTCAAAGAAATAATCTATTGTAACAACTATGGTGCAGATGTTAGCGAGCAGTGCAATTACTTCTGATTAAGTTCATGTAGTGTTCACCTCCTCTCTACATATATATAGTACCATATTTTTATAATTTGTGTCAACCCTTTTTCAAATAATTTTTATACAAAAAGCAGAAACTTCGTCCTGCCTTTAATCTGTTAACTCTTTTTATTCTTTTTATCACAGTTATTTTTGAAAATGTTCTGCATGCTGTCTTACAGTTCTTTTTGCCACTTCATAGTCTGATTGTTCTGTCTGTTCTTCTTTCAACGCTTGCAATATCATGTCTAATTCTTTTTAACTCCAAAAACGGAATCCTGAAAAAATTTCAGAAAACTTTAAAAGCAATTTTTGTCAGTAATATCTTTAAGCTCGTCCTCGAGTTTTTAGCATTTTAACATTGAGATAGTTGTCAATCTCAAATATTATGTTGTTATACCTGTGTTTAATGTTATTGTTTTGAATAAAAATATATACTTATTTTTCTATGCTCCATCTTCAAAAGCTTTTGCTTTGCGGTTCTAGCATTAATTCGAGTGCCTTTCTCAAAATAACTCCTTTATTATGATTCTCAAAAAGTTTTAATTGTTTCCATAGTTTCCGTTTGTTTTTAATATAAGGCACTACGTATCGCCAAAGTCCTATGCCAAAGCATTACAATAATCACAAGACTTAAGCCGTGATTTTCGATGTATAAGAATATGTTTTTAGTGCTCCATTGCAACCCTACTTTCTTCCTAGATAGTAAATAAACCCAGCTCTGGCAAGCAATTCTCTGTCTCCTCTAAAATTATCTCTATAATTGATATCCGCATAAATATTACTCACGACCGTAGTCTCTTTTATAATCAATTACATTAAAATTAAGCTTGTTATCAGTAGCAGAGAGTTTTCGCTCTCGCCACTTCTTTTCAATACTCTTGTCAATTGCTTTTTCCGTTGCCTGTTCAGTTACTTTTTCTATTTTCTCTCCGACAGCAGCCTTTTTATTCTTCTACCACTGTCTGGCTTTTGCTAAACCCTCCTGCTTATCCTCATTCAGCTTTCTTTCGATTTCTCTAGCTATAGCATTTTCATCTATCAATCTGTCTATGTAGCTCTTTGTTTTTCAGGGAACATTTTTAAAAACTCTATTCTGAACAGTTAGAACAGCTTGAACTAATCTCTCATGATTTGGCTTGATGCCTTTAAGCATGTCTCCATAAGCTATTCCTTGTCAGGAATAAACTTAAGTACATATTTAGATATTTTTCTTTTAAGCAAATACTTATGCCCATTAATTACAATTAAAGATAATCCTCTTGCTATCAGTCCAGCTAATGCTACCGCCACTAAATTTGTTAAATTTGCTCCCAAATTGATTTTAATACGTTTGTTATTATGTTCATCATTTTACATCTCTCCTTTAAAATAATTTCTTTTACTGCTGCAACATAGCATTTTGCTAACAGTTTTTGTCTCTTCTAGTATTTTCATGTCTTCCTGAATTTGTTATAAATCCACTTTCGACTATGACACAAGGTGTCACGGTTTTTCTTAAAAGTGTTGTCTCTATCTGCATAATCACGAGGTAATATTTTTCATCTTTCAAGTGAGTTGCTTCAATATTTGCTTCTTGCAAAATTCCGCCAGTTCCTTGCTCTTTTGAGTTTTGTGCCAAAACAACATTTCAGCGCCTGTGCTGTCTTATCAGCTGCATTCAAGTGAAACGATAGTGTCACATCGCCTTTTTCTGATATGCATTGATTTTTGGGGCAGTGTTGAATAATATTCTTGATACACTACTCTATAATCCAACTCTGCACCTTGCACTCTCAGGAACAATATAATTGTTCTAAGTCTCTATTCCATTCATGTTCAACAAAGCCATTTCCACTAAGCTCCTGTGTCTTTTCTGACTCCACCATGACCTACGTTTTCAAAAATAACTTTACTCATTTTAAAACATCTCCTTTAAATATTTTTCTTTTCTGTCAACACGATTTAACCATCCTGTTAAAAAGTCTTGTTGAGTTGAGTTGCATTCCACAATAGAGTGATAAATTTTCTTTGTAAATTATGATAATTTTTCAAAAATTCTTCAGATTTTCCTTGTTCTTCCACTTCATTCAAAGGCTTTTATAGTCTTACTTCCGAAAATACCATCTACAACTAAATCATAACCAAAATAACTATTTAATGTTACTTGTGCCTTTTTTTAGTTGCCCATCTTCCCCGAATTAAAACTCCAATCGCATATTGAAAGTGCGACCTTATCGTTTTTTTACTTCATTTAAATGATGTTTTCAGATAATATCCTTTTTCAAGTATGCAAAAATCTTGTGTTAGAATTTTTTCATAGAGCCATTATATCCGTTTCTTCTTGCTCATCTTTAGTGACTTCCCCATGTCGTTTCTCCGCCTTTTTTGTCGTTTTTATCGTTACTATATCCACCTTCGACAAATAGCATGTAACTAAAAATTTTGTCGAATCTTGTACCCCATTTACACCACTCCCTTTCCTAGTTTTTAAAAAGTCATTTACATCAAGCTCTAACAACTGCTCGATGTTGTATCTTTCAAGTCCTGTTACAGCCATTTGTTCAGTTATATCTGCAATTTGAATTAGATCCTGTATTTTTAGATAAAACTTTCAGTTCTGCTTTATTTAACTCAATAAATTCAACAAGTCCTTTTTCATTCTGTGCTTTCACTTTTTCTATTTTTGTCCTGTTCCAGCACCCACATCAGAGATATTTTTAGAGACAATCTGTTTCTGTTTTTCTCATTGTTCTCAAATGTGTATTTTTGCCATTTTTATCAACAGAAATTGCCTGATTCAAGTAGTTAGATTTCGCCTCCGCCAAGTCCTGTAATAATTTCTTTTTAATTCATTCTTTTTACTTTCTAATAAAGAGTTGTCAATTTTCCATGTGTTAGTTGTTTTTATCCCATGTATACCATTCATTTGGCTTTTGCAACTCTTTTTAACAGACTTAGTCTTTTTCATCTAAATACTCCCCGTCCGCTAAAAAGAGTTTTCCATTGATAATTTGCTCATACTCATTCATTTCTCTCAGTTCGCCTGTTACTTCATCAATATAGGATTTAAAAAGCAATGATGTCGCAAATGCCATTGTTTTAGGAGTCCCAATCTGGGAGAAAAATAAACTAAGATTTTCTTTTAAAACGTTCTATTCCTGCTGTCATTGGTTGTGCTATTAATTACAGTGTATCTTTTTCATAAATATAAATTATCATTATTATTCCTCCTAAAACCAATTTTCTTCCTCATTTCAAGTAATTTTGACTTTTTTCTACTGCAGTAGTTTTTCTTATATAATGTTTTTGTAACATCTACTCACTGAATGATTTGCAAATTCACTCACTAAATCAATCCCACCGACTTCTGCCAGTAGATTAATACTTTGTTTTTCGTAAACTATGGGGATACAAAATTATCTATCCCAACAAGCTTTCCAATTTTTCTTACTCTGTCTCTTATAGTGACTTTTTACTAATTTGTTTAAATACTCCGTTGTATTTAGTAATCAATAAATGCTCTATACAGTCATTCCTACATTTTAACCACTCTTTATAAGCTCTATCGTTTCTTCAAAAATTGCAAATTCCACAATTTTTTTGTTCTTTTTCTACTATCCCAAAATTATTCCATTTTCTAAATCTAAATTGCTTATTTTTAGTGAATGTAATGCCGATATTCGACATCCGGTATCAGTTATAAGATTAAAAATTATCTGATCCTGTAAATCATATTTTTCAGATAATTTCATTTTTCACTTGTATTTCCACTATCTCTTTACTACTTAAATAGTAGCTTTTTCTCCTGTTTTCCACATCTGTAACTTTTAACCTGTCCAGTTTGTCACGGAACGGATGCACTTCAATCAAATCTCTTTTAACAGCCCATATGTAAAAACTTGATATAGCTGTGATTTTATTATTGATAGTCCGTGCATTGTTTCTTTTAATTCTCTACAATATCTTATATATCGTTCTAAAATTCCAACCATGTTCTTTGACTTCTTTTTATCCAGCAGGTAATAATTATTTTTTCGTATTGTTGCAAATACTCAATAAATTGTTTCATACTGTTCGAATAAGTCCTATATGTTTGCTTTTTCACACTTTCATTTTCTCACTATGCAACTATTCAGATATTCCTCATAGATTTCCCAATTTTTTTGTCCATTTACATCACTCCTATACTTTTTGTTTTTAAGTATAGCTTTTTGGAGTAAATTGGAAAATCTGTTTAGTCTTGGGACAAATTTCATAAAATTTAGTAATGGCTTATTAATCCAATTTGGAAGAGAAGCAGCAGAAGAGTAGGGATTTTTGGAAATAGTTTAATTTAACTGTTTGTAATATACATAAAAACTAATATGTCTAGGACTATTAATTTTATTAGTAGTATAAGTTGCATAGGCACCTATTTTCATCTCCGTTTTTCGTATAGTAAAAAGGTTCTACCCATATATCTTCTTTCAAGGTGTATCTTAAATTTAATAAAACAGTACCGGGAGTATTTACCAGGGGGAAATTTCTTTCTAAAAGTCCACTAAATATTACTATATCCCCAATTTTGTATAACCATGCAGCAGTAAAAATAATTTGTTATACGGCTGTCTATTTCTGTTCCTTTTAAGGCTGTCAATTCCGGACAATTTTTCCAATTTCTTCGCAGTTTGATAGTCCGAGTGGAATGAACTTTGAACTTTCAAAAATAAGTCAAAAGAATTTTTCAACTGTCGGAACATCTGTCTGATTATTTGCCACATCATAATAAGCAACTCCTACTTTTTCGTTCCTGGAGTTCCTAACAAACCTCAAAATTTTGCACCAAACATAGGATTATACTCTATTATTTCAACTGGTATAGTGAATCTGACACTATCAAATATTACTTTTTGTAATATCTATTTCTTTTCAATTCTCCAATTGTTAAATTAACAACTGTATCGCCACTTTCTTTCGCAAGATCATATTTATTGCCCGATATTTTTATCTTTACCACATTAGTGGTATTTGTTTCAGATATTTTTATATTAAATGATAATCCTTTAAATAAAGGCATTCCGTTTAAATTACTTGCTCCTTGTAGTCCATCTATGTCTAATTCATAAACATTCTGTGCTATTTTTCTATTGTATGAACTGTTTTTACTGTAAATATTAATCCTTCTTGCATTGGATTAAATAATTCTTTATTGAGTGGAGTTCCCGGAACATTAATATTGCTTTCTATATCTGTAATTATTGCCGTTCCGTCTCCATTATTTGTAAGATTATATTTATTTGCTGTAACTCTTCCTCTATCTATTACATTCGTAACTTGGCATTTTCTTATCTCCTTTCAAAATTTATCAGATCGTTTGATAAAAATAATTTGTCTCCAGAATTTATTTCTTTTCGAATAAGGAACATCATTGAAGCTAAAAATCACAGTCTGCTTTTTCGTACCGCATACATAGGAAATAAATTATCGCTGGCAAAAATGTCTCCTGAATAATATGATTCAGTATAATTTTTCCAAACATTTCCTTGTATTTATTTTTATTCCACCACCAACAATGCTCTAAATCTATTGAATCAATAAGAGAAAAATTATAATCTTTTTCAGCTATAAAATCTATATCGTATCTTCCCGGCTCTCCATCTACTTTCCAGCCTTCTCGGATTTCAGGAAATAGCCCGGTAAAACTCTTGATTAAATTTAGAATATTATCAAGAGTAGGAACTATGATCCAGAGCTTGAAATTTCAACTTAATTCTTTTTCTATAATTTTCATCTACATCATTTTTCTGTTTTTCTTCAACAAGTTCTCCTAAATCGTCAAGAAACTCTCCTTTTTGCTTTTATCAATAAGCCAGTAATTTTCAAGCATATCTATATATTTGTCAATCAAGTCAAAATGCTCAGCAATTGATTTTTATGAAAGATTGATTTGTCTCTGTTGCTTTCAAAAATGTAGGGTATTTTACTATTTAAATATTTATAATTATCTGTACATAGAGTGCTCCTTTTTCTTTCACTCCAGCTGTAGACTTGTTGTAAAAGATATTCCTGTGCCATGAATTTTAAATGACAAATCTAGATGCTTTTAAATCTGTTTCGGAAATAGCAGGTCTTATTTTTCAACAAAACATTCATAAGCCGAAATAAATCCGTTTACACCTTTCGACCTGATATAGTTATCTATTATTGCATCTATTTTTATTTTTATTTTCTGCAGCATAATTTCGCGAGGAATTGAAGTATAATCTGCTTCAATTCTTACTTCTGAAGGTCTGTAAAATCTTATTTCTCTTTTAATTCCTGAAACATCTGTAGCATGTGCGATAACATCTCCTACACTTTTATTGCCTGATCTTTCTTTTTCAAATATTGTCTGTGCTATCTGACTATTAATCCCACCGTCAATAACTATGATTACGCTTTTTTTGTTCTATCCCTATTCACAGTTGTAGGCTCATGATTTTCATTTACGTAGACACTTTTAACTCCGTCCAAATTCATTAATGCTGACTTTTATTCCGTCGATATTCCAGTAACTTCTGAATCTTGAATTAAACCATCTGTCACGATATTCAATGTCCGTTTCTTTTATCTTGACCGCCTTGCCCTTCTGTACTTGCTTGTATTGACAATATTCCTGTACGGTTGTAATAAATTTAGTTATTTCATTAGTTCCAACATTACCAACACTTCCAACATTTTCGCATTGAAACTCTAAAGAAATTGTATTGTTAGTAGCTGTTGCCATGTTTATATTAATTCAACTCCAGTTGATGTCTTTACTCTAGCTCTCCTATTCCAACAGTTGTTCCATTAACTGCATTGAATGTTACAAATGTTCTTGAAAAACTAGGTTGCTTTCTAGGAAAGTTAAAATTCCCATTTAAAATATCGTCCAGCTCTTCGTTTTCGCATTTATATATATTTTGCTTTATCAGCTAAGTATTGTATCCTGTAAAGTTTCTGTTGTGCCAATCTTCCAACCGGATATCCTATCATTAAATACCAAACTGACCTTTTTATCAATTCCAAAAATTTGATTGTGCTGATTTTTATACTGTCTCCCATTGTTCCTATTATGTCATTCAGTTCAGAAATTTCTATTCTTGCCATATTACACCTCCAAACTCTTTTCATATGTCTGATTATTAATTTCAAAGAAATAAATACTTGTAATTTTCTTCTGTCTCCTGTTAAAAATTTAGAAGTAACAGCATTTATTTTATTAACTTCCCTAAAATAATAGAGTATTTTATTTCTTATATTTTTCCTCTACCAATGTTTTATTTCCTGTTTCCCAGTATGCCCAATCAAGTCCATAATTTGTGTCAAATTCAAGTTCTCCGCTCTGATTTGCAACATTACGGCTATCATTTGCAATATTTCAGAATTCCTATCTTCAACTAACATCAAATCATTATTTTTAATTTCCAACTCTCCATGATTTATATTTCCTAATTTCAAATCCATACTTATTCCGCCTTTTTCTGTTTTGTCGAGATCCTTTTGTAATTCCACCATGAACATGAGTTGTTAAAAGCTATCCCATTACTTGTTGTTTCATCATTTGTTGATTGTTCCACTCTGTTCAACATTCCCATTTATTGTGATAGTTTCAGCGTTTAAAAGCATTTGAGGAAGTTGGAACAACGAAAGGGAATGCTATGCAGTCAGCAAAAGCTATTTGTCAAATCGCTGTCCAAATCTCCTTCATCGTCTCCCTCTAAGTAGTTAGACTGTGAAAAGCTCAAAAAGCAATAGGAACGATGTCTCCAACTCTAAATGGAAATATTTGATTTACACTTTTTATTTCCCAACTGGCACATAGGAACACGTGGGATAGGTTGCCATTCCACACCTTTTATTGTTCCTAAAGGTTGTATTGCAAAAACCATCACCGTAGCTTCTTGTTATTCTTCCGAGTGTTGTTGTTGGTATTACTTCCATTTTTCTTCACCTCATTTAGTACTTTTTACTTTGATTTCCATAACAAAAATCTTTTATTGATAATGCTACTATCTTTTGCTTTTTCCATTAAATGTTTTGCTTTTCTATTATTACATTATCTGTTTTCTTTAAATAATGTATTAACAGACAATTTAGGCTATAATCATATTCAACTTTACGATTTTTCAGGACTTTTTGTTTTTCAGCTTTCTTTTTCTTTTGTTTTTTCTTTTTTTCTTGTCTTCTTTTGTTTCTTTAGTTGCCTTTCCTCTATTCTTAGCAGAGGTTTTTCGGGTTTGACATATTTTTGGCTCTCCAAGTAGTCCTGAAGTTTTATTTAAAATTATTTTTTCAGTATCGTCGTTTTCCTGTGAATATATATATATTTCGTCATACTCAAATTGATTTTTGCTGTCACAGTCATTAACAATCTGAATAATTTTTCTTAAAAGGTACATCATAAGGGCTTAAATAAAAGCCCCTTTATATTCTTTATCTATTTTTTAATTCACATTTTTAACAACATATCCTATACTGTCCGCAATCTCCTTGATAACTTTGCTGGCTTTAGTCGGCTCCAATCCGATGCTCACACGATTGTTGAAACTTTTTGTCGCTTCCAAAAATTTTTATTTTTTAATTCATATTCAAGCTGTACAACTTCTGTTATTGTCCCGGTAAATACTTCTCCCTATATCTTTTCCATATCCCATTTTCACATTTATAGTGTCTTTTTCTCTTATCAAATCTATATCTGATTAGTGCTAAGTTAAAAATAGTTATTTCTCCACTACTTAAGTCATTGTTTTCACTGTCTTTATAACTCACGGATATATCGTATCCTCTTATTTCTCTGTCCTGTTCAATGTCGTTAGGATCCCAATATTGATAAGGAACTTCTATATCCTTGTTAGCTGTTCTTATAGTAATCAAAAGCACTCTCATTAAATAAATCTCAATTACAAATCTATTATCTGTCATAAAGTTACTCTCTTCTATAAATTCAATAAATACAGTGTCGTTCAAACTATCAAAAATTAACTTCACGCTCAATTCCATCTTCAGAAAATGGGAAAATATATGCGTTAGGAAATTCAGGATTAACATTATTATTTTTTTATCACGGCTTAAATATAGTCCCACTGGAACTCCAAAAACCATTTTTCATTCTTCAGAATAAGAACATCGTCTTCATTGTAAATGTCAAGATATAGATCTACTTTTAAAAACTGGATTTAGCTCGTCATCATTAACGAGCATTTTGTGTTCCTTTAAAGTGTAGCTTGAAGTTCTCGTCCAGTACTCTTAAAGTGAATTTCAGAGGAATTAAGCTTTTGTCTAAATTTATTCTCATTTCAAATACTCCCCTGAAACTTTACTTTGAGTAGTCCCCTGTGTTCCCACAGTCGTTGTTCCGTTTACTTGCGTCTGTTCTCCCGTTTTAACCTCGCCTGTACTCATTATTTTTTTGCCGTTTTGAAACTGTCGAACACTCAAAGAAAAAGCGTAGTTGTTCTTATCCATTTTCCTTTGAAATGCTTAAAAATAACTAAATTTTCAATTATTTCATTGCTTGTTGTTATGTTTATTTTTTTGCTTTTTCAAAAATAACTGTTTTTATTCCCTCGAAAAGTTCCTTTTTCTTCAAATTATCGAGATTGAATCTTGCTTCAATACGTAGTTCTTTATCTCCAATTCTTAAATTTGTAGAAATTTGATTTGGAATATCTGAAGGATCCAGTGGACTGTCTTTCATGTCGCCTTTTTGTGTTTCTGATATCTGGCACCAGTCAAGCCTTATATTGTTTATATAAACACCTTCTCTGTACTTTTTCAAGGTACTTTTTATATAAGTATTCAGGTTAGTTACAACATTTTTATATCCTTTGTACTGCTCTCTGTAATTACTTACTTGATTATTTATCTGATTTAAATCTAACATTACTAAATGTCACCCCACTTGTAAGCAGCATCACTTTCCCTGTCACTCAATATATTTTCAATAAGTGATGTTATAATAGGTCTTAAAAGCTTTTATTTTTTTCTATTTTTATCTTGTGCCACTTGCTGAATATTTATCAGGGATACTTATTTCATATGAGTTGCCACCTTGTGGCATTGGCATTTGATTATTAAAAAAATATTTTTGCCATATTTATAATTTTTCTCAGTCTTTTGATTAGAAAAATTTTAGTGTCCCTTTTTGGAAGAAACATTTCACTTCTTGAATTGGAGACAACCCCTACAAGTCCACTAGGAGTTGCAAACATCTCTCTACCTTGCTCTGAAATAGTTGTTGCTCCACCCATAAAATTATTATCTCCCAATGCTCTTTTCGGCTTATTTCCTCCACCTAGAAGTCCTGATAAGAAGCTCGCTCCTTTTTTGTAACGGCTCAAATGTTACTTTTGCCAATAATCCTATTAATTTTCCTAGTGCTTCGGCTAGAAATTAAGGACAGGTTGAATAACATCCCCATGCGGCATTTATCACTTGAAGAAAAGTCCTTTGAATGCGGCTCTCCTATTGTTGCTAAATCTGAAATAAACTGTTGTACTGTTTGAGTATCTAATCCCATTCCTTCCATTACTCCCTTGAAAAAGCTTCCAATATTTGAACAACATTCATCATGACATTAAATTGCATATTCCAATATGCTCCTAATCCTTCCAGTAAAGGCGTTATTGTTTCAACACCCCATGTGATGCCTTCTACTAATCCTACTAACATATCCCCTGTGTCCATACCTCCTGTAAAAGAATTAAAAACTCCTGTACTCTTTCTACAGCCGGAGAAATTGCTTCCAAAACTCCATTTATCAGTTCATCAAAAAGCCTGTTTTAAATTCGCCAATGGTTGTACTAATTCTTGAGCTAATGGGGAAAGTTCTGAAAAATTTCTTTAGTTACTTCATCCAGACTTGCCGTTGCCGTGATGTTCCTGTTATCAACCCCATGCTTCACCTATAGCACTTAAAGGTTCTATTATAGCGTCTATCCCTTGTCCTAATAAGTCTAAAGCTGGAGTTACTAAATTTATAGCTTCCGTCAATCCCTGACCTAAAAGACCAACTAGAGGGCAATGGCATCTCCAAAACCTATCATGGCATCTGTCATTCCAGCCTTTAATCTGTCCATTGTGGCACCCCAACCTCTGTTCATTATTGCATATGCTTCATCAGTTGCTCCTGCCACGTTCTTAAATTCTTCTAAATTTTCTTCAAAAACTTTTTATTAGATGTAAGAATATTAACAGCTTTTTAGATTCTGACTGAAGTAAACATGTCAGCTACTGTTTTTCCTGTAGACTGTGCTTTTTCTCAATCATTCCTAATGCTTGTGATACATTCCTCCATTTTTCATGAAAGTCTTAAAATCAACACCACCATTCAACTGTTTGAACATCTTATAAGTTTTTACTTCCTGAGTTATTCAATTCTTCAAACATTGCTCTCTATTGATGTTCCAGCTTTTAGCTGTTGACCCTTTTCCCATTGTTGCTGCTCAATGTTGCTATAGTCGCTGCAGTCTGCTGAAACGAAACATTTGCTGCAGAAGTTGTAGGCAAAAACATCTCCAATTGAACTTGCAAGTTCCGAAACGAAGTAACTCCTTTTTATTGTTGCAAATAATAAGTCGGATACATTATTGACATCTAAACTATCATTTCTGTAGTTATTCATGATTGTATTTAAAGTAGCTGTCGAATCACCTCAAACTCATGCCATTCCAAATTTCTACTTGCTTTTTATCCCTGTTTCAACAAATTTAAAAAACATCTTTTTCGTCTACTCCTGCAGATACAGGCATTGTAAATTGCATCTGTTGTATCTTTCATTTCTATTCCATAAGTTTTAGCCATTCCTCTTACTCTTTTCCCATTTCTTTTTCAGCTTCTGCCGATGGTAATAAAGTAAAAAAATAGCATTCATACCTTTTTCAAAAATCTCCGAATGCTTCCAATGATTTTTTGTAAATCCAACAACAGCTGCAACACTTAAAACTGGTAGCATTGCTGAGCAATAAGCTTTTTAAATCCACCAGCTAATTTATCAACACCGCTTTTAGCATTTTCAGCTCCTTTTCCTACTCCACCCAATCCTTGTTTTTACTCTCTCAAGCTCAGGCTTTGTTTTTTCCTGTATCTTTAACTCTTTTTCAAGACCGTCTACTTCTTTCGAAGTTTTTAGCTGAGGATACTAATCATCAATAGCTTTGTCGACACTATCAATAGCACTCTTTATCGCCTTTTAAACTTCATATCAATTACCATTTCATTTGCCATTTTGTTTATTAACCTCCTCATCCACTCATTTCTTGCAATTTTTCATTTCAAGGAAAGTATCATTGTCCATATTTAAAATTTCATTGATACTTCCCATTTTATTTTCAAAAATTATTCTCCATCTACTTCTTCTATCTGTAGCTTTTTGTTGGCATCTATCACATCTTCGTTGCCATATTTCAGCGAAAAAGGAAGTATAACTCCCACTGCTGTAGTCTGATTTTTCCGAAAAACTTATGACTTCTAGCTCCTTCGGAGAGATTATCATATCTTCTGCCAAGGCATCGTATGTGTCCAGCCGGTCCGCATTACCTTCTATATGACTATTCACAATTTTAGCAAGTTTTTCATCGTCTCCATTATCCTGATATTCTATTTCCAGCTCTTCATAAATTTTTATAGCCTTTCCTGTTTCATCTTTTAGCATATATTTTTTTAATCTTAATTTTGCATTTCCTATTCCTCCTATAAATTATCTCTTCTTACTGATTCTGCTCTGTACTGTAAATGTAGCATCTACATTCGAGTTATCATGTTGTCCACTTTCTTTGATTGTAACTCCAACCAGAACATGTGTTTCAGGCTTTCCTTTGACAGAAGTATTTTTGAAAAGTCCTGTCCCTGTTCCACCTTCATCCATACAATCCTGTACAAAAATTATTTAAAAATGTAAAATTCCCACTATTCTGCCTAACAACTACTTCCACAAGTAGTAGCCGTTGAACCATTCATTATTGTGACATGTTCTCCGTTCATGTCAGGATCTGAAAGTGTGAAATTTTGGTTGACCTGTGAAGGATTCACGGACACACCTATTATATTTCTAGTTCTTCCAGTCGGACTTGTCAAAAACAAGACTAACTTTTTCTTACATCTTTCATTATTAATTCCTTTCTACCCCCTAAATATTCAAAAATTTAAGGGGTACATTTGATTTATTTTATTTCTTTGATATTTTCCTTGTCTGATTACTTAAAAACGCTTAAAAACGATTTTTAGACTAATGTTGTTTTCCAGTTCAAAGTTGCATTTAAATTTTCAATCTGTCCTGCAAGAGTGAAGTCTACTTTTGTGTCTTCCAAAAATTCTGTCCACTATTTTTGATTTGGAATTGAAGCTCTTTCAGGAACAGTTATTTTAAATGAATAATCTCTTTGCCTTTGTGCTTCTTCTTGCAAGCCAACCTTCGTCTCCTACTTGCACCATGCAATCATTTAACTTATTCTCAATAACATTAATTCCTCCATCATCGTAAGGAACTCCTATCTGTTGATTGAAAAGCTTATGAATTGAGCCTGTTATTACAAATATAATGTAATCTAACCCTATTCTTTCGTCTGCATAGATATCTCCACCAATTGTTTTTGACAGGGACACCATTCCAGCACGCTAAGCTTGTTTTCATAAGTAGCAACATTTTTGCTTTTGTAAGTGTTCAGTTCCACATTTGTAAGTGGCACATTATGTTCGAATAAGGCTGTATTATAAGTTCTTATTCCTTGCAATGTTTTGTGTTTTACTCTCATTCCAAATCCTGCAGTTGCTAATCTTGTGAAAATTCCTCCACCTAATGCAGCAGCAACTCCACCTTTAGGATTTAAAAATTCAAGAGTATTTGATTTGTCAGTTCTGACATCCACCTTAGGATTTGCTATTGCAAACTATCCGGTCTGATTTTTTTCTAAATCTCCCACTGTATTTTCTTTTCTTTTCAATTAATGCGAAATTGTAATTTCTATTCAGGAACAAACTTAGCTATTCATTGAATTTTGCATGTTGCAAATCAAATATCCAAAAATAATTATCGGCATCCTCTTTTTGTATTTTCCAGCTTGTCAGTAAATGCCACAGTCAAGTCATCTGAACTTGGATTAAATTGTATTCCTTGTATCCAAAAATGGTCTCCTTTATAGTTGTTCCACCACTTTCTATTGTCTGTGAAAGAAATAATTCAACCATTTTATAAATATTATCTGTACTTGACAATCCCTAAGCCCCTTTGCGGTTGGAGTTGTCATATATTCCAGTGCCGTATTAGGCTCTAATTTTGTAAGAGGAATATTTTTCCCACAGTAACTAATCTATGCACACCTAAATCTACATTATAGTTGCCTATATATTCCTAATTATTGTAAGCTTTAACATCATTGATGTTTTGACTTAATATATTACTCATTTATTGTGACCTCCTGTTTATTATTTATTTTAGTTTTTACTGTTTCAATAGTTTCAACTTCTCTTTCTTCTATGACATCAAATGAAATTTCAACATCGAAGGAATAACAATAACTCCATTTTCCAGCTTCAATAAAATTCAAATTTCTAATAAAAGACATCCGTTTTATTCCAAAGCCATTATTATTAATTATGTTCCTTTTTCAAAATTGATAATTCTGAATAAATTATTCGCCAAATCTACAGCTTCCATCATGGTTTTATGCCTGCAATTAAATTGCAATGTTGAGTTATAAGTCTTTATATTCTGTTCTGTTAATACTCCATTTTCTTTTTCAAAACTTCAACACTCTGATTGTGAAAAAATCAGAGTTAAATTAATAACAAACATTTCAACAAATGGATAATTTTGGAGTTTCTGCAAGAATTTCTCCGCTATAATTTGCCATTTCTTATTGCTGAAACTATTTAACAGTTTTCTAAACTTCTATCAATTCCATCTTTTAACCTCTCTAAATAGCAGATTATCAAGTTAGCATGTCCATTCTGCCTGTAGTCTTCTTTTCCTACAACCCTGAATTTGTTCCCTAAATGATCTATGACTTCCGTTTTTCAAGTCTATTTCAACATTTTCTTTCACATATAATTTTCTATCTTCAAAACCCAAAAGTTGTATCCTGTGACTGAAATTTAATGTAATCTGAATGACTTAAGTCAAATAATGCTCCCTTGAAAGTAACGTCTTTTCCTTCTACTATTCTTTCACCATCTTCCCAACGAGGAACGCTGTTTTTATTTTTAATTCCTTAAAAATCTTTCAGGAATTTTTACATTATCCATAAATCACCTACTCTATTTCAAATCTTACTGAATTAAGCATTGTTCCTGTATCAATAAGCGGTTTTAGTTCCTTTTTCTTTCAAAGTGCTTTCCTTATTTGCAGCAAAAACCACCTTTTTAAAAATGCTCTCCTGAATCAATCTAACCGTTTCAACACCTATTGTATTTAGCACCATTTCTCCACTTGCACCACTTTTAATTGCTTCCATCACAAGTGATTTCAGTGTTGTGTCTAAATAGTTTTCTATATCCTTAGTAGCATTTGAAAAAGGTCTCGGAACATTACCTTTTTCCTCTTCCAAATTCTACATAAAAAGCATATTCAGAAACTTTAGTTCCCTTCGCTCCACTTTCACTTCCTGTAAATCCTATTTTTCAACTTATGACTTGTCAAATATTTAAATACTTCTTTTGCCTTGTTATATTCGTCAAGCTTAAATTCAATTGATATTCCCATTACATCAGTAGTCCTTTTCAGTATCGGTATGATAAATGTGTTAAAAATACGGGTTATCCTTATACGTATATGCAATATCATTGATTTTATAATTACTGTATTTCTGCATGTCAGGATCTTCTTGCAAATAACATTAAATCTCTAATCATCATTGCCACGTAATATTGCAAATCATACGGAACATCTCCGTTATCTCCGAATGTAAATCCGAATTGTATTTAGGACTATCTTGTCTTCTTTTAGTAAAAAGTACAGTTATTGCACCCTGAACAGAAATAATCCGTTAATTCTATAGTTGTACTGATATAGTCCTCTGCTTTCCACATCTTTTTCATTTATTAAAACAGAAATAACAGAATTAATAGGCGGGTATTTAACCCAAAAACCTATTAATTTTAATGTTTTTCTGTATTATTTCAGTTCTATCTTGCTTTTCTAAGTCGTATCCTATGTGACTTTCAATCATATCTGAAATAACATTTATAAGAATTTTTACAAATTTCTTTTTACTTTCTTCCAGCTTCTGATTAGTAAGTCGCTCATATTGACCGACAGTTATTATTGCTTTCATGCAACCACCTATTTCTTTTTAACTAGGAACAAATGCCTCCAGGCAATAACACATTTCCACCTACCATTGTTTCAAAGTAATATCCGGTAAATCCTTTTTGTGTAATGTCATCTTTAATTCTTATGTTGTAATCAGTATGAGTTACTCCTAAGTATCTTGACATATCTGCTACTAACACGACTACATCTCCTACATTTGCACTTTTGAATGCTGGCAATGTGTCGTCATAAACAACTGGCAGAGCTGACGAGAATCCTGTTTTCCATTTTTGTAAGCTTCTTCAAATATTGGATTTCCATTATTATCTTTTAATTTAAAGAATTCCTTTGCTGTTTTTCTGTTCATGATTATTACAGCTTTTTGAAACATAATCTTCTTTTAGTCATATTTGCATCTATTATTGTGTCATAATCCACTTTACCAGCTGCAGCAAACGTCAAAGCATTAGCTGTAACTTGTGCATTTGTTAATATTCCATAAGGCTCTCCAGTTCCACTTCCAAAAAGTATTTTTTCAGAAATCTTTTAATAAAGTTTTCTGCTACTCTTTCTAAAAACTAATGCTACAAATCCTACAACATCTCCAGCTAACATTTTGTTAGTGAATATTGGTAAAGCGTAGATTTGGTGCAGTTCTAATTCTACTTGATCAAATGTTTAGAAAGCTAGTTTCACTCTTGTTGCTGTTTCTCCTATAAATTTAACTTCTGTTGTTCCTATTAATTCCTTGTATTTTTGTAGACATTTCAGACATTGAGAATTTTGAAACATAAGCCTCATACGTTTTTAGTGTCCTGTGCTCTTCTCAGAATTGTTCTACTTAACAATGGTAATATTGCCTGTGGAACATTAGTTGTTCCTGTAGATTTTGCCATTTCTTCTCTTTTTCTAAGAACTGAGGAAAAAGATTTTTATTGTATATCCTTTATCACTGTTTGTTTCTTCATGAATTCCCTATATTGATTTTTCACTGGTCAGCTTCCAGTTAATTCTTTTTGTTTCCTGAATTCAGCATATTCTTTTTGCGAATTCATTTAATTTATCCTCAATTGATTTTTTTCAAAGCCTTCTTTGTAGTCTTTCAATGATTTTTCAAAATCACTTTTAACACCTTCCAGCTGCTTTTTCACTTCTTCACTTAAATCTTCCTTTTTAAAGCTTCTTCAATTGATGCAATTTGTTTCTTTACACTTTCCTCATATTCTCCAAAATAATTTTTAATATTTCTTCTCATTCATATTTTCATTACCTCCTAAATTTTTAAATGTTGTCACATTACTTCCCGGAACAGCTCCTTTGATAACCATTGAGCCTTCCCAAACTTCAAATTCCTTTTATAAGAAAAAGCTCTAACTTGACCTTTTTCAGTTTCTACGTATCCAGTTTCGCCTTTCAGAATTCTACCACCCACCGACATGTCATATTTCGCTCCTAATTTCATGAGCGAATATATTTTAGCGGCTTTTTATTCAGATAATTTCCATTATCGTCTTTTTTTCTAAGTCCAACTTGGCTTTTAAATTTCAAATCTCCGTTTTCAGCCCATAACTCCATCACTCCCAATTCACTGTCTTTTTATGTTGATGCAATAAAAAGGCTGTTCTTGAATTATCTTTAGTTTTTAAAATTATTTAGATTGATTCTTCTAAAAAGAAATCTCCATAACTATCTAAGACTTTTCCTTTTGTGAGTATCCCTTCAATAATACCTTTTTCCATGTCAGACTTTTCTATGATTGTTCCTATGTCTTTTTGAAATATTCCTTTGGCATTATTATCTCCTATACTTTAAATTTATATGTTGTGACACATAACAATTTATTACATCTCCAGCTTCCGCATCAGGATCATGTGCATACATCAGACCGTTTGAAAAATGCTTCATCTATTTTTCTTTCTTCTCCATTCATATCTAAGTGTGATTTTTCTGTCTGTTGCACCACCGCCAGCATGCATCCACACTTTAGTGTTTACAAGTGTCTCTTTAGCTAGTTCATGCATAGAATATCCACTTGCCTTCGCCGTTTCTGTTCTTGCAATTGTTAAAGTTCTACTCTTTGTCATTTTCTTTTACATTGTCTCTAACCTCCTTGGCTATTTGTTCTGCATTTGTTCCACTTGCCTGTCTTTCAGAAATGACTTTTTGTTTTATTTTATTTTTGTGACTTCATCAATTTTTGTACTTTCTTCTGCAGGCTTTTAGCATTAAAATCATTTAGCCTTTTTATCTTCTATATCTTTAAAATACTTTTACCTTTTCCCTCACTTCGCACATTTCATCTACTACATCTATTACAGCTTTCGTTGAAACTCTATGAGTGAGAAGTAATGTTTTTAGTTATTTCTGAAAGTTGAAAAATCAATTATTATTTCTTCATTTATTACATCAACACTATTTGATAAACTCATTAAAGTTTGAGTCTAATTTTCTTTTTACAACTTTCGTTGCTTTTCCTCTTGCTTTTTAATGCTTCAGCTTGTTTCTCCATTTGTTTCTTTTCTTTTTGTCATTAAATATCGTCCTCACTTGGTTGTTATCAATCGGCTCTATTTAGCCGTTCAATACATCTGTTAAAGTGCTTAGCATTCCTTTTTATCAATATTTCGTCTGCTCCAGTTATACTATCTAAATTAAGCATTTTCTTTTTCGTTTATAGTAGCGAAATTCTGAAGCATTTAATGTATTAATCAGTTCAATCTTGTTATCTTTCAGCACTTCCTATTTTTGAAGTGTCAAAGTCAATCAGTTCGTTATGCTCAAAATCTTTTTGAAAATAATCTGTTTTATGCACGATTTTATCTGCTCAGCTGCCGGGATAATATTTTCTGTGTAGTGCCTTTTCGCTTTTCCTGCATGTTGTTGTATTTGGCATTATCTTTTCCACCAATAAAGTAAATCAGGAACATTCAAGACATTTGAAGTAATATTCCTATTTCTGCTGTTGCTTCTATAAAATCAAATCTCTTGGAGTAAAGTCAAGATTATGTATTTTCGATTTCTCGTCAAATCCACTTAAAAATGATTGGTTTCCCTATTCCATCTGCTCACTGTTCTCACTTATTCTGTCCTGTATTTTTCTATTGTTTCCCTGTTCCTAGCTGAGTCTAATAATATTAAGAACTGTCTTTTACCACTATTTTTAATATACTGTTATTCCATCTGCTTATTAAACAGTAGTAGTCATGTAACAATGCAAGTGATGTAACTCTATTTATTCCATTTCCTTTAGAATACAAATTGGGCATTTTTCTTATAACAGAAGTTTTTCAAGTTCTTTTTCCTGAAATTTTCTTTCCATTTTGATAAGTCAATGCTCTGTATTCCAAAAAGTATATTGTTATTATTGTAATTTATTGTATATTCAGCTGGACTGTATATCCACAAATCATATTTGTTGTAAAGTTTTATTTTTGAATAAGAATTCTCCAAAAGATAGTCCAGTAAAGATAACAATAATATAAAAAGTCATCTGTATCCATCAAAGCGTTAGGATTAATCAAGCTCCTATAAACTATATTGTCCTTTTTCGTTTTTCCCTTCCGTATTTTTCCTCATACACACTCCAGTCATTGAGTAAAATCACTTGTTGCATTCTTTCAAGTGCCGAGCTTATGAAAGGATTTTCAGGGATTTTGCTTCAACATTCTTTGTACATTGACAGTATAAGGAGAAATATTAAAAAGCTTTCACATAATTCAACAAGTCATTAAAGTTTTTAATTGTTGTGCCTTGTTCCTTTTTCTAAAAAATTTAAACATGTTCACCCCTTATATCTTACTTTTTGTATCTTGTTTTTAAATCTCTTGGTCTGTATCGTGAAAGAGCATAGTCAAAGTGCATCTTTAGTGTGAGCGTCGAAGTTAAACATTTTCTTCTTATCTCCCACTATTATTACTCCATTCTCGTCCTTTTGAAATTTCAAGTTTTTAGTTCTCTGTATGTATTTTCACATCTCTGTGCTATTACGATTCTGTTGAATGATTGCACTTTTCCAATCCTACCCAGCGGATTTCCTACCATTTTATCCGCCTTTCGCCATAAAATTCCATTTGCTTTTGAATTCTTGAATAGTCTTAGGCTCTGCATAATCCGCATATATTACAATACCCTCTTCAGCTATGTCATAAAGAAAATCTTCCTGTATTATTTGCGGATTGGTTAATCCTTTGTTGTAAAAATTCGCTATAGATATAGAGAATATTATTTTCGTAATCTATTGCAGCTCTCACAACTGCAGTGTAGGAAACTTTAAATCCAAAGTCCATTCCTGCAACATGCCATTCAATTCCTAATCTTGCCACCTGTTCGTCCACATATTCATTGCTTTCTTTTTCAACATTGCTGTAAACAAACTCACCATGATAACCAAATCTTCCTTGTTGTGCTATTGCTACTAAATAAGGATCCTTTTCCATATTCAATTCCGCAACTGCACTTGCTGGGAGAAACTTATTTTTCTTTATAAGTTGAATGATTGATGTATATCCTTTGCACATATCCTGTTTCGGCATCTTCTATCTTTTTATAAATTCCCTTTTTTCATATAATGTTTCTTCAGATACTCCTGCATATTCTGTCAGAAACCAGTAAGTCCAGTTTGAAGCACTGTCAGGCTCTGCCAGTTTGTACTTAAATACATGTGCATTTTTCGCTCCCGGAGTTCTCAATCTATATCTAAGTTGCTTGAAATCATTTCTATTGCACTGATTAGCTTCTTCTATCCATATGTCAGTAATTCCTTTTTATGGATTTCTAAGCCTTCCGACTTCATCAGTCCTCTAAATATGAATTTAGTCCCTAGTTATTTTGTTTTCTATTTCTAAACGTCCAGTTCTTATGTTGAAATATTTTTCTAATTCAAGTTCAGTTATAACATCGACTAAATCAGTAAATACGCTGTCTCTTATATCTCTGTAAACTTTCCTTATTCCTAGTATTTTCTTTTTCCTTGAAACTATCTATAATAAGTCTGGTTGCCACATTGTAGCTTTGCCACTTCATAACTTCCAATCAGCAAATATATGTCCGATTTATCTTCAGATATAAATCCCTTAAAATGTTCATTTATATCCAACTTAATTTCCATTTATTCTCCTAAAATAAAAATTCCTGATGTGGGTATTTCTCTTTGAAATACTCAATCAATTTATTTTCTTCAAGTAAATAATTACGGTCTGTATCCTTGTAATCCACTCTTAATTCTTTTGAGCCGTCTTTAAAAACAAAGTTACGTGCTATCCTGAAGTCACCTTTTTATTCTTGCTTCTAAATCCTCTTTAGTTATTTTATTTTTCTGTGTTGATTTCTTCAGATTGCTCTTCTGACTTCTCAACTTCTGTGTTGATTTCTTCAACATTTTTTTCTGTTATATTTTCCTTTTTCATTTCTTCCCATTTAACTACACCTCCACAATCTCTCTTGTTCTTCCTACTTTTCCAGCTCCTGCTACATAACTATCTGATTTAAATGCTGCAATAAAACTATCTCCTTTTTCTTAATCACTCTGTACTGATATTTAACTCCTGATGTATCTTGCGTTTTTGTGTTATGTAAAAAGTCAGCTTTTTCTTCAAAATTCTTCTTTTGAAATGTCAAAATCATATAAAATATTATTTTGTAGCTATTCCAAAGTCTTAGTTTCATCTGAAATTGTTAATTCAAAATCTCTCACATATCTTGTTCCTTCCAAATGCTTTTCCACAAATTCTTTTAAAATCTTTTCAGCCTTGTTGCTTTTCTTTTCCTCTACAACTGTTGTTGCTTCAGTCAAATTTTTCGTTATTCATATCCTCCAGTTCTTCTATCTCTTTTTCTTTGAATTTAAAATTCTACTTTTTGTATCTTTTTATCTGTTCGCCTTCTATTTTCTTTTTCTCAGAGATCCAGTTTCTCTTGTAACAGTTCCTCATTAACTAACTGTTGTTCAATTTCCAATATCTCATAAGGAGTTAGCATTTTACCTGTTCTCATTAAATCCATACCCATTTTTCTTAATAGTCTGATACGCTTTTTTCGTATTCCTGTATCTTTTTAATGTTCGTTTCTTCTTTGTTGCTTAACTCATTAGTAGTCTTTATTATCAGATTAGCTTTTGCAACCTCTGTATTTTTCAATATCTTGTAAATGTCGCCCTTGTATACTTCATCTACAATCTTTTTCGAGATATTTTTCAGTACGTTCTTTTCTTAATTCTCTTTGCATTTTTTGTCTTCCTGCTGTAAGTACGTTCTGAAATGCCATATTCGGACATTATTTCTTGTTTGCTTTTTTCCGTTTAAAATATCTTGTTGTATTTTAATTTCTTTTTCGATTGCACCTTTTTTCATTTTTAGGTGCACTTTTTCTTTTAGGGGTGCATTAGTTAAAGGGTGCATTTATCTGTTTTTTTCAGCCATCTCTTTCCAACTTTTGACTGTATTAATACTTTGATTGTACTTTTCTACATAACTCTGTGATTCCTGCACCATTTTCATATTCTTTTCTTAACAGATCTCGTAAGTCCTGCTTTATCCATTCTATATTCTTCCCAATTTACAGTTTTTCCATTTTATCTTTGTTTCTTCTTCTCCTGTAAATTTTAAAATATCTTTCTATAATTACTTGCACCCACTTGGTTTCTAATTCCATTAAATACGCTTTTCCTGTTTAGTTGCTGCACAAGCTATCAACGTGCTTCCACTTCCTCCAAATAAATCTAATACCTTTTCATTTTCTCGACTGCTACTTTTTTATTGCTCTTGCACGCAATCCGACAGGCTTAGGTGTTGCATGTCCTCCTGTTTCTTCTCTGTCTTCTCCTGAAACTCTATTAAAAATGCCAAACATTATTCATATTATCGTGAGTGTTATTAAAATATGCTCTTGTTTCATAAAAAAGATTTTTAATTTCTTCATATTCTCTTTTTAATTTCTTCATATTCTCTTTTAAAAGCATCCACATTATTTTCAATAGCCCATTCTTGAAATTTTAAATATACGTCTTTTTGTTGGTAAATTCCATTGGCTTTTTGTCTGTCCAATGGTCTCTGCTTTTTATCTGAATGTCCTGCGATTGTTTTTCATTGTTGGAATGTCCCAACCACATTTGTTCCTTTGCTCCAATAAATAGTGTCTTATAGGCTCCCAACCTTCAAAAATAATTGTCTGAATTAGTATTGAAGCCTTGAACACCTTTTTATAACAAATAAACATTTTTCGTCGGCTATTGGGTACATTCTGAAATCTTCAGAGTTTTTGCCCTGTCCGTTCCCTTTGTCCCAAGTTATCAAATTTCTGAATATTATTTCATTATTTTTCAATTTTTGGCTTCAATAGATTAGAATAAATGTCCATTAAAGGTTCATCTATTCCCCAGCGAGTACCAGCTACCGTTTTCGGTTAAATTTTCAAATGACAAAGGTATCCATTTTTATTAAAAATCAAGTAAATCATAAAAAAATTTAAATTGTCATTTGTAACTCCATCTTTTTTTCCCTTTTTCATTCCGTATGGAGGATCTGTGAATACTAGATGTGCTTTTTCATTATTTAATAAAAGTTTTTATTTGTTTTGAATCAGTGCTATCTCCACACATTACTCTGTGTTTTTCCTAATTCAATTAAATCTCCTAGTTTTACTACTATGTTTTTCAGGATCTTCCAATTCGGCATCATCTTCTGCTACTTCTTGATTATCTCCTGCAGTTTCTTCAATCTCATCTTCCATTATTTCCTGCAGCTCTATTTCATCAAATCCTAACAACGATGTGTCAAAATCTACGCTTTCAAGCTCTTCTATTTCCTGTCTTAATATTTCCATGTTGAAACCTGTATTCAATGTATACTGATTATCAGCTATCATATACGCTTTTTATCTTCTTCTGTTAAATCTGTATGTCTTACTACTTGTACATCCCCATAACCTAGTTTTTTAAAAGCCATATATCTTCCATGTCCTGCTAGGGATCATATTATTCTCATCAACTATAATGAGGACTTCTATATCCTATTTTTTTATTGTTTCAGATAATCCTTCTATCTGCCAATCAGGATGTTCTTTTTGTATTATTTTCATACATCCTTATCTTATCTATACTAATTTTTCCAGTTCCATATTCCCTCGCTTTCTTTTTAACTTTCCCACCAACCCTAACTGCTCCATGTTAATCAATGAGCCCATATATATAAAAATCAGAAGGAGGCTAAATAAAAAGCCGACCTATAAATGAGACTATCTCTAATCTACGTACAAGTCGGCTCATTAAATTTCACTAACTCTTGCCTTTATTCAATTGTTGCTGTTTTTCTTCTTATTACTTTTCCATTTTTAAAAAACAATTGTCATTTGTTTCTTTCTCCATTTTTGTCAAATTCATTCAATAATTTTACAATAAATTGGAAAAAGATTTTTATTACTTTCAATTTTTTATCTGCTCTTTAGTAAGCATTTTATCACCTTCTTATTATACCATATTTCCTCTGTTTTTCAAAAACTTTTTATCGTAGATTTTCTCTCTATAAAGTCATCTAGTAGCAAGGGCAAAAATCCGAAAACTATATAGTGAAAAATATATAATGCTTTTCCAGTCAAATTTATGACTGTTCCATCTCTTAGTTCTTCTATATTCATGTATTTTTCGTCTATTATTTCAACTATTGTTAAAAATACAAAAACTATTGCAAATCCTAACAAATATATTTTTTAAAAATTTCATTCCTATTCCTCCTCGTTGTCTTCTTTCATTAAAATCTCGTTTCCGAAACTATCCCAATTTTTCCCTTTCGTTTCTTGCGAATAATTCTATTTTTGGTATTTGGAAACATTTTTCAATCATCTTGTAAGCTATTGCTGGCTTTTTAGAGTGTTTTTGTCGACTTTTTCTCTAAATACTGTTGTTTGTTTTCCTCTCATATTTTTCGCAAGGTTTTAACATATTACCTTTTTATAAAACCATAAAAAGATATTCGTGAGAGTATCTTACTGTAAATGCGGGAGTAACTCCATTTTTCTTTATCCCAGATTAATCTAGCGTGTAAACTATACCCTAGTTCTTTCATTATATTTTCACAATCAAATAAGAATTCATCAATGGTCCATACAAAGAAATTATGTTTTTCTTCAACTTTTATTTTTAGATATTATATTTTTATTTCATCATTATCAAGAGTTTTATAATCTAAATCTCTTGTTTGATTAGAGTCTACTTTTTCCTTAATCCACCTTTTTCTTCTGCCAAGGCGGATCAGCGTACACTATCGAATATTTTCTCTGATTTTTCTTCTATTTTTTCTATTATCATTTCTTTTTCTCCTCTCATCGTTTTTCCAACATCAGCAAAAACGATTTTGATGTTATTGTCAAAAATCATTGCCGTTCAATTATTTCTTTTTCCTCGTAAATTTCTAAAGTCCCAGAAACTTCGTCATCTTCTATTACAAAAGTTCTTCCATTCGTTGTTTTGTAATAAAATAATGTGATCCCGTCTTCCAGTTTTTCTGTTTTTGAAGCCCTAATAATTCACACATGTCCATCAACAAGCATTTTTCAAGCAAATTATTGTCCCATACTTCTAAAAATATTTTTCATATTTCTGTTTTTCTTTTTCTGTCATTTTATTTTCTCCTTTTACTATTACGTCATCATATTCTCCATTTTTAATTTTCTTCCGGAACAATGCAAAGTGATTTGGATAAAATATCTAGTAGTTCATAAACCAGTTGAGGATTGAGCCATACACCACCAACTATATATTTTTCTGAAACTCTTCTTTTCCTATCGCATGTTTTATCATGTGATGTTCACGGCACAATGTTATGAATGGATTTTTAATCCATCATCATTTTCATAAGTTCCGGCACTACTTGAGATTGTGTTCCAATGTTCTAAATCAACTATATCTCCATTGTGAAAATTATGAACTTTTCCACATACTGCACATCTTCTCGCCCTCAAACAAGCAATAACAAATCTTCCAATTTCAGGAACCCATGTTGCAGGATTGTCTGTTTCCTCACGAAATCCTACATTTTCTCTCACAGCCAACTCCACATAGCCACTGAATGAATTCCTTGCAACATCTTTGCTTGCTCCGTCTCTTTTGTTTCGGATATACTGAAATATTCAAGATCATGTAATCTGCAAAATTCAGTCTGAAGCTGTTCTCTCCACTGCTCCTTGTCTCCACCATTGCAATAAGCAAAAATCATCTAAAATACACCATATTTTTCTCTGCTCTGTAGTCAATCTTTTATCAACAATAACAGTTGCAATTGTATTTTCTATGAAATCCTCAAGCTTTTTAGTATGTTTCTCTTTTTACAGTCTGCGTAGAAGTAAGAAAAATACTTTGTTTCTCCTGTATCCATATTTATTTCAAATGTCCCTTTCAGTATATCTTCCAACTCCTACCACCTCCATTTTTAATATGTTTCTTTTTAAAAAATTTTTATTTCCTTTCGCTCTTTCAATTTTTCATAAAATAATCCTTTTTGCAGCAGTGAACCAATTTCAAGATTAATTCCTTTTTCTCCAAAAATAACTCTATATCTCTTCTTGTGTTTCTTATTGTTGAAGTGGAAAAATCTTTTTCTTGTATTCAGATAAAGACATTGTAATGGCACTTATATTATTTTCCCTATCCAAATAGTATTTTAAAAACTGTATCAGGCTTTTTGAATTTCTAAAAAAATATTTCAGGATGTTTAGTACAAATTTCAGCTACTTTCCTAGTTTTTACCTCTTGTCTTTTGCCATAAATCTGTTTATTTCATTTGTTATTTTCTCTAAAATCATGTTTTTATCCAAGTTTTTCCATTTCCCCTCCTAATTAAATAAATCTTCTATTCCGTATCTGTATCTAGTTCTTGATTTTTCTGCCATAACTGTTTTTCCAAGTTGTCTAGCTTCTGTAATATCTATTGATTTTTTTCCTGTAAATTTATAAAACTCGTCAAAATTATGAATATCTATAGCGTATGTTTCATTTAATTCTCTAAAAATTCAAAAACCATATAGGCTTTTCACATTATTTTTACTTGCTTCCAATCTCAAGTTATATAAAAATGTCTGCTGTTCATCTACAGTACTTTTTTTATATTGCTGAAAAGCTCATCGACTTTCCCAGAAAAACTTTTCAACTCAACAAGGACAAGTTGCCCGTCCTTGAAGAGTATGAAGTCACACAAATTTTTATTTTTAGTCTTATCATTTTTCCATCTGCTCCTGTACTCGTGGAGCCATCTTTTAATCTATGTAAAAATATCTCTTCCCTGTTTACACTGTTTGAGAAATCCTCTTCAAACTTTTTTTCCCGGATTAGTTGCCATTAACTTACAACCTCCGCTTCCTGAATATTTTCTGATATTGAAAGAGTTGCTCCATATATGCCATCTTTCCCTATTATTTTTATTTTTTTCCTTTTTCAATCAGTTCTTTTTACTATTTCAGTGCATTCGGTCGGATGTATTTTTGTCCCATCTCTAACCTCTTTTTGACCTATAGTAGAATGGAGACTTATTTTTATAAATTCATATATTTTTCTGTTCTTTTTTTAATTTCTCCTTTTCTGATTTTTGTCATATTTCCTGTTTTTGCTCTTCTTTTTCTTCAGTTGAGTTTTTATCCTCTAATTCTTTTCTTTAGAATTTTTCAGGCTGTTCTGTTCCCCTGTCAGCCTTATATTCAATCTTATAAACTCCGTATTCTCCTTTTTCTATTCGGTCCACTGTCCTATTTATTTTAAATTTAACCATTCTAATGATTTTTCAATCATTTCAGTTTTAAATACACTGGAATTGTCGACCATGCCTCTAATCATATTTTTTAATCATTTTCACTTTATTGATTTGAAGAGCAATTACAAAACAGTCTGCAATCTCTTCTATCAAGTTTTCATCTTTTTTTGTAAAAGATTTTCTATAGTTTCTATATGCTGCTTGTAATTCTTCAATTTCTTCATATAGCTTTAACAATTGTTTTTTTCAGCTCCAAAGAAATTTTTATTTTGAATAACTTTTCTCTATCCTCACTGTTTAATAACAATTGTTTTTACTTTTTCCACCAAACAGTTTTTGAAGAATTTACAGCTCTTATTATCTCATTTGACATTTTTCAATTTCTTCAACACTTTCAACTGTTTTTCACTGCAAGCATGTCATTCAATTTTTGCCGTGAACTCCTGTTCTGTAACATTCTCTCTTTGCTGATCCGTTAAAAACTGTTGTAAATTATTGAGGAAATTTTATCATTTGCAAATTCAACACTTAATTTTAAATCTGCACGTTTGAATGCAAATTGTACCTTCTTTTCTTCCAAATTTTGTTTTATTAATCTAGCTTCTCCCAAATTATATGTATCTACGCAAGATTTAACCATATAATCAATAATATTATGATTTACTAACATGTTTCCTTCCTCCCTGATTTTTATTTAAAATATTTATTTCTTTTTATTTTTCAAATTTTCTTTGATTTAATGTTTCACTCCACTGATGTATTCCTCCAATTTCTCCTCCGTGCATTCTTCTAAAATTAGACAATCTTTTTCATCTATTGTTATTATCCTGTTTTTATATCCGTTCAAATTTATTTTTCTTGTTTCCCAATAAACTGGCAATTCAAGTTTAATCATTGCTTTTCACATTCTCTCAAATACCAGTCTAAATATGTCTTAGCCTTCTTGTAATCCTCTAAAGCTACTTTTTCTTTTCTGCTCTTATCAGATATTTCATAATGTTACCCTTTACAGAATGACTTGAAGCCCTCCTTTGTCCCTAGCACTCGACTTAATAACTTCTCATTGATTCAACATTTAAGCCTTCAAGTTTATAATGTTCGGGGGCTTTTAATATTATTGTTATCATTTAATTTGAATTCTCTGTTTCTAATTAACTAATTACTTTTTGCCATTTATAATCCCTCCTATTTTTCAGATTTTTAAGTTGCCACTCATCAAATCAGGCAACATTTTATCTTTCAATTCCGATAAATATCTATTTTTCTTCATTGTTGAGAAAATGAATCACTAGTTCTCCACGTGTTCAATGTCATCAACATAAGTGACGTAATTTCTGATTTATCCATATTCTCAATTTTTCAATTCTTTTAGATTTTTGTTGTCCTAATATATTTTTGAGTTGGAAGTTCTATTTCTAACTTTAGAATTTCTTTTTATTGTTTTTATTTATTTCTCTAGTTGTTTCATCAGATTTAGTAGCATTTTCAAAAAACTTCTAAAAACCAATTTCTTTTGCCCATGTTTCATTTATAGTGTAGCTTATTTTCATTTTTGAATCATCACTCTCTGTAAATCTGTGAGTATATCTTCATAGCTTCTGTTATATTTTTCTTCTATTTTCATTTCAACGTATCGTAACGGTTCCCAGTTTTTCTTCTTGAATTTCATTATTTCTACAGTTTTAGAAAAATTCACTATATCTCTTTTTCTTCAATACAAGATAAATGGTTTTTATTTGTTCATCAGAGTAGGTTTTTAATACTTTTGTATAAACTCTATTTTTAGTATGATCTTCCTTTTTTGCTTTTCTTCTTCTGTGAAAAAAATTTTTTGCAATTTAAAAACTTATTTCTTCTGAATCCTCAAAAATAATACTGTCGTCGGTATAGCTGTACTTTCAAACATACCTTCAGGATTAGTAATTACAGCTCTTATACGATTGTTTTTCTTTAAGATGCTTTCTTGCTTCCTTTTCTTCGCCAGATGAAGTCACACCTTTTGGCAAAAATAAAAGCTACTTTGCCTTTTAACTCTTTCAAGCATTTTCAAAACAAAAACATAGTTCATGTTTTTAAGTGAAAATCTCCTTTATGTTCACCTCTTTAAATTGAAAGGTGGATTGCTTTATTCCTGAACTGAAGTCAGGATATTCAAAAAACATACAGATTTCTATTTCTGAAAAATTTTGCTCCCTTGTGTTAGTTTATAAACTGTTTTTCTTTCACCAGTTAAAACATTTCCGTTTTATTACATAACCTTCGATGTTCCTGATTTTTAAATTAAAAAGTAGAAAAAGGAATTAGATTTTCATCAAGTTCTTCACACAAACTTTAAATTTTGTTGATGCACCACTTTTTGAATTGTTAATGCTCCACTGCCAGAGCACATATCATAAACCCACTCTTCAACAGTTGATTTTGTTAACTCAGAAATAAGTTTTCCCAAACTTTTTGGTGTGAAATCCTGTTTTTATTTTCTCTATCCGCCATGAAAAACTGCCATATTTTTGCAGATAGTCTGTTTCTAAATCATTATTTATTAACTCTAAATATTTCAGAAACAATTAGACTCAGTCAATAATTCTTAAATTAAAATCTTCCAGTTCTCCAAATATTTCTTTTTAAATTTTTCTGTTAACTCTTTTAACTCCAAAATTTCCTCCTATTTAAAAATTTTCTTCCTTTTTCATTTCTTTGAATTTCTTTTTCTGAAACTAATTTATTTCCAGAATGAATATTTTTATTGACCCTTTTATGTCTTTTTACAAAAATCCCATATTTTGTTATAGTCATCTGATTTTATTTGATGTTTACTACCATTTAAATCTATTATTTTCCATGAAATAAACTCTTATCCTACTCATTATCCTACTCCTGCAAAAAGTTCTATTATTTTTGATTTTTGCATTTTTATCCTCTTGATTTTCAATAATCTCAATATTTTTTATTTATCTGTTTTAATAATTTTTGTCTTCTTTTTGCAGCTCTTCCTTCTCAAGTTCATTGCCTTGTTTTCAAGTTCAGCTTTTATGACGTCTTTTTCTGTTATTATCTTCATTCGAATATCTCCTTTTTAATTTTTCCTTGATTGTTTTTCTTTTGCTTTTCCCAGTCAAATTTTAAGCTTCTGCAATTTTCAGTCATTCTGTCAAATACATCATCACTTCCTTTTATGCTTAAATATTCTGACATCTGCGGAATGTCTAAAGTTGTGGATATTATTACACTTCTCCGCTTCGTACAGCTTGTTGAATATGTAGAAAAAGCTTCTCTTTTCCCCAACTTTCGCTCAAATATTCCTTTCCTAAGTCATCTAAAAATTACAAGATCAGCATTTAGCAAATCATTAATAATTCCCTGTTCTGTTTGTATTTTTATCCTGAAAAGAGCCTTTATCTTATTATTTATTTCCATCAAGCTTGCACGATAAACCTTGTATTTACTTGATAATTCGTTGAAAAATGCACAGACTGTAGAATGTTTTTCCAGTTCCTCTTTTTCCGTAGAAATACAATCCTATTCCATGCTTTTAAAAGCTTTTTCAAAATTTGTACAATACTTTTCAAGCTTAGTTTTTATTTCTAGTTCCTTTTTACTCTTAACAACCGATTTTTCAAATGTACAGTCTGAAATTTTTCTTAGGTAATGTTGAAATATCTTTGTAGTAATTTATCAGTCCTTTATTTTTGATTTTCAAATACACTGATATTGACTGTCTCCACGTTAGAAGTCGGCTTCAATGTTGTAATTTGGTTTTCTTGTCTCCTTTTTATTGTTTCTGCCATTGAAGTTATTCCCATTTTTCCCTCCTCGATATAAAAAATCTTTCCAGTTCCTCATTATTGCTTTTTCCAATATTTTTAATGCCTTTTTCATTTCCTTTTGATAATTCATACAGTCTTTTTGATACAAATCTATCTCCAATATTCCTAAGTCATTACCTTCGTTTTTCCTTTCGAGTTTCCTTTGCTGAACAAAGTAGTCAAATTTTTCTTTGAACTCGCTACTCTTAAATAAATATATAATTATTATTTAATATTAATCTTGTATTATTATCCTCAACTTTTTCATTGATAGGGTCACAATCTTTTTCGTTGATAGGTATCAACTTTTTCATTGATAGGGTATCAATCATTTTCGTTAATAGGTATAACATGATTAATATAAATCCTTCTTTCCATACTTTCTTAGTTCCTTTTTATAAATTAGAACTGTTTTTATATAGCCTTGCTTTTCAAGGTTGCTTTTATCCAATTCCCTACAGTATTTTTATGAACTTCATAGAGTTCAGCAAAATATGAATTTATACAGATAACACTTTGGAATTAGTTAATGCTGTTATTTCTGTATATAGTATCTTTTCCATCGGTTTTAAGTTTTTATCACTGACATCTGCAGGCATTATTCCATAAAAAATTTGGTTTTTCCATTTTTCCACCTCTTGCATTACAGTACAACTAATGATATAATTGTGTTGTAATAATGATATGTGTTTGCACTCTTTGAGTGCTTTTTATTTGATTTAATCTGAATTTTGAACACTTGAAAAAGTGTTCTTTATTTTTAGTAGTAACTCCAGATAATCTCTTTTTCGCATTTTCTAATTTACCGACATAGTCTTTTATCTCAGATAAAGTCATATTTTCTATATTTTTTTCCTCTGCCATAGTGAAATTCTCTTTGTGCTTTTGAGTATTTCTTCTATCTTATCTTTTCCATCTCGCACCTCCTTGTTTTATTTCATTAAATTTAGCCATACAATTAATATGAAAGGAGTGATTCTATATGGCTAAAAATGATGAAAAATTAAAAGAAATTATTGATTTATTGAAAAATTATCATCAAGTAGTAATTTCAATTTTATAACCTGATTTTTCAAGTATTCTTGAAATTTTGTTGAAACTATTTCCAGAGTTGTTTTTCTAAAATACTCATAAATACTTTTACTCCCTGTCTCGTCATTCCAACTTTTCTGCCAAATTCAGCTCTGGAATTATAGTTTAATCTTATATCTCTATCCAAAATTTCAAATACTTCTTTTGTGTTCATTTTCCCTCCTTTTTGTAACTATATATAGTTACTAATGTTTTAAAAATTTTTCACTTTTTATTGTAATTAAAATTAGTTACATTGTCAAGAAAAGATTTTTCATAAATAAATAAGAGACTTATTCTCAGAAATATTTCTATTCATAAGATAGTCTCTTAATTATTTTATTTACAATCTGTATTTTTTATCTCCATAGTTTTAGGATCTACCAAATAAACACATCTTATGTCTTCTTGTTTCCTAAACTATCTATTTCAGTATAGTAATGTTCCAGTCTTATTTCGTTTGCACTGCTATCCGAAAAACCTCCATAAAAATATTTTTCGTTATACTTTCCTTTTCTCGAATATATTTTTCTAAAATATCTTTTCTAATTTTTACTGATAATCTTTTTACTAATTTTTCTTCTGTTTTTAGTTTCTTTTTCTCTTTCATATTCTTAGCATATTGTTGTTGTAACACAGAAGATTCTCTTTGAGTCTTTAATTTTTACTTATCTGAAGAATAAAATAATTATTTATATCTTCATTTTCAAATATTTTTATGTAATTTATTATTTTTAAATTTTCATATTCTTCATCAGTTAATTTTCCTAGCTCTTCCATTACTTTTTGAGGTTCAATAGCCTTTTTAATTCTTTTTTGAAATTTTTATTTCACTTCCTTTAGTATCTTTAGTCAATTCTATTGCTTTTCATAATTCCCATTTCTTAATTCTAATGCAGCTTGTTTTAAAACCTCTTTTTCTTTATTTTTCTTCAATTTTAGAACCTATACACACCTATTATTAAAAGGGCTATAAATCCTATCCAAAAACTTATTTTTCAATAGTTTCATTTCCCATTCACTCCTTTTATTATATTATTTCAATTCATTTTATTTTATACATCTTCTATTAAGTTTTTCAACTTTATTATAATTACCACTTTTTCAAACTAAGGTAATCAATTTTTCTCAAGTATATTATATAATATACTTTTCTGTTCTTCAATATCTAACATTTTTATTAGATGTAATACATCATCTAAAAAAATCTTCATTAATATCACTAATATTTAGCTCTTTTAATACATTTTATAGGTAACTTTTCTTCACTATATGCTTTAGATAAAATCTTTTTGTAGTGGATAAGTTTTTAATAATCCTTCTATCATTGTTTCTGATGGAGGATTTACACCTTCTCTACTCTATCAATATAAGTAAAAAGGTGTTCCTATTTTTCAGACAATCTTCTGAGAGAGTCTCCATTTTTAATTCTAATCTCTTTTAAAATTTCTCCCAAATTTCATAAAATCACTCCAGTTTTATTATAGTATACAATATTTTTTCAAAAATAAATATTGACAAAGTAACTAAAATAAGTTACAATATTTTTGAAAATAATAAGTATATTTTTAATCATTCAGTAACTATTTATAGTTACAAAAAGGAGGATAATATGACAGAAAAAAGAAAAATAATGAAAAGAAATGGGCAATGCAAAACTGCTTTGGTTATCCACAGCAAGGCATAGCAAAATGGAATACTACGATTGGGGATTTGAGAAAGTTGAAAAATGAAATCCCTGACATAACAGAAGAAGAATTAAAGGGCTTTGAGTATTCAGGAACGTATGATGAATACGAATTAAGTCCGATCAGAATACGGGAATGAAGAATTACAAAAATTATAAAAACCTGACATGATTCACACAGTGGGAAAAATAAAATGTGATTGTTGGGAAAATAGTTTAGGAGGAAAATATGAAAAACAAAATAAAAAAATAGCTGTGACTATTTTATTAACAGTGTGGGCACAGTTTGAAGCTGTAAAGAAAAACGGATACTGGGGAATAGGTGGCAATGTATTAATGCCGTTCCTTTGTTATCTATTGTTTTGGGTATTACCTATATTTGTGAAAGACAGTTCATAAATGAGTTCAAGAAAAATGAGATAAAAGGGGGAATAGATGCAATACAGAGAAATAGCTATTCAAGTGAAGAAGAATGGCATGATATACGAAAAATTTATTGGTGGAGCGATTGTAGAGCATTGTCCTATGGCAGTAATCCATATGACGACGATATTGTCAGTATGGAGAATTAAAACAGGAAGAGAACAGCCTGAAGATTTGAGCAATAACGAAGCTATCATAAAAGGGAAAGAAAGCAGAGCCACATTGAGGGAATTTATTCAGAGCGAAAAACAAACAATACAAAGTATCCGAACTAATAAAACATTGATAAAGCAATAAATACCCTTTTATGAGTGCAAATATTGATGGAGTTCTTGAGCATAAAGAACTGGGAAAAAGGAGTGATGGAGATAAAGACTGCAACCTGTAATGGTTGGGATACGAAAAAGACTGAGGGAAAAGAACCACCACTACATTATTATTTACAAGTTCAACATTATTTGACTATAACTGGTTGGAAATATGCCGTCCTGTTTGCTGAAATAACTTTTCCTTGGATTCAGGGCGACGATAGATTAAGGACTTATTTTATAGAAAGGACGAAGAAGATATTGAAGAAATAGTAAAAAGAGGTTGAATTCTATAACTACATTAAAAATGATATTCAGCCTCCATATATATATTTAGAAATTTAGGAGGTAAAAATGGAATTAGTAATGAAGTATAACTCCTGCTGTTGTTCAGAGATGAATATAGAGAGTTGAAAAATACATGCAGGAAGTAAAAAGAGAAATATGTTGGTTGGGTTGTTTCAGAAGAAGAAATCAGTGTGGCTAAAGAAGAAAGAACTAAAGCTTAATAAAGCTGGACATTTCTGATGTAAGAAAAAGAATAGAAAAAGAAGGAATGCTCAAGTATAAAAGATATTATTGAAACTCTCAAAAATGCTGAAAAGAAACCAAAAATGTTATCAAGCAATATAGGGAACTCAGATTAAAGAATTTGAGGAAAAAGAATGGGAAACTAAACAGGAAGAAATATCAGGAGTATTGATAATGTCTTCAGAGAAAACCCTGAACTAAAAGTTGTATATAACAGAAAACAGCAAATGGAAAAAAATAAAGGTATGACTTTAAATAAAAAATTGAAACGGAACTGGAAGATCAGTTCAGTTCTTTAAAGCATATAACTTTTATTTTAGGACAATTGAAGAGTGTCAGCGAAGAAATAGAAAACAAACTATCATTTAAAAGATAGTTTTCAGTACTTAATGAAATGTAATTTGATGAAATAATGAGAAACTTTAGTAAATAAAAGAATGAAATTAAGGCAACTGAAGAAAATATTAAGAAGAGAGCAGAAGAGGAAAAAGAGAGCATTAGAAGAACTGGAAAGAAAAAGAGCAGGAGAAAAAAGTGGCAGTTGGAAGAAGCTATAAAAAGAAGCAACTAGAAAACTCTCATATTTCCTCTACAGCGAGAAAGAAAAAGAAATCACCATAGCAAACATACCCTCAGTTAAAAAGAATGCTGAGAATGAAAAACATTTTGATACTACAATAAGATTTGAGAATGCTCCTTTATCTTTTTGAAAGAACTAAAAGCATTATCAGATAAATATGAAATAAAAATATCAATTATTAGAAAAATATAGAATTATAGGAGGAAATAAAATGGGAAGATTAACAAATGAAGAAAGCAAAATAATAAATTAATGGTTTTTACAGTAGAAATGAAGAAATAAAACTTAGTCACCAATAGTTAAAAATTATCTTGTAAAATGGACAATCTGATAAACTTACAGAACAGGAAATAGTTTATTTTATGCATCCATGTACAGGCTAGAAAAATTAAATCCATTTACTAAGGAGTATATTTAATCAAATACGGAAATCAGCCTGCGACAATGGTTTGTATCAAGAGACGCTCTTGAAAAAGAGCAATAAAACATAAAGTACAACGCGGTAAAAAGTAGACGCATATATGTTTTAAGAAAATCAGATGGAGAACTCATTAAAGGAGATAGCACAATCTAGCTTGAAGGATAAAGAAGAACTTAGGAGCTTGGTGTACAGTATACAGAAAAGACTGGGAAAAATCCAGTTACAGTTGAAGTCCAGTCTTGATGAATACATACAGACTAAAAAGTGACGGAACTCCTAACACTAACTGGTCAAACAGACCAATAACAATGATAACCAAAGTAGCTAAGGCTCAAGCATTAGAAGAAGCATTTATTGAAGAACTCGAAGGAATGTATGAAGCTGAAGAAAGTGGAATTGATTTAGCTAAATATCTCAGATGTTCCACAGGAGCAACCAAGAGTACAGAGGTTGAAGATGCCGAAGTAGTAGGAGAAGAGGAAGAAGATTTAGAAAAATCATTGTTGGAAAAACAATGAAGAAATCCATTTTGAGGATTAATTGAAATTACGGGAAGAGGAGGAATAATGGTAGAAAAATAAAGTTTAGAGTATGGGATAAAATAAACAGAATGTGGCTAAAAAGCTTTAATGCAAATCTTTTGAAATATAGGCGACTCGTCAAATGTAGAAATAATGGAATACATATGACTTAAAGATAAAAATGACAAAAGAAATTTATGAAGGAGATTTGGTTTCAGAATTTTTGGACAATGTAAAATGAAACAATATGCAGTGAGATTCGAATACTGCGGTTATATATTATTAAAACAGGGGATTTAAAGAAGAACTTTTTATATTTGGAAGAAAAGATTTATGGAGTTGTTGGAAATATCTGAAAATCCTGAACTATTAGAATTACTGGAGGGTAAAATGGCAAGAAAATTTATAAATGAAAAAGGATTCACGGTCTATGAAATGACTGGTGCTAGAAACTATGGAATTTGGCGGATATGGTATATGTGATTACTGTAATGGGGCAGCTTTAAAGGCTACCTCATGCAGTAGTAATCATTACTACTGTGAAAAGTGTTATAATAAATGGAATGAGAGGCGGAATATTACGAAGAAGATAGATGGTTTGAAAAAGAAAAAATAGAATACTATGACAGTATCTTATTTTAAAACAGAAAAACAAAAGATAATTAAAACTGGAGGATAAAATGAAGTCAGTACTAAGTGTTAAAAAGAAAGCAAGTAAATTTCTTCAGATGGATGAAAAAACTTTAAAAGTGGTCTGAGAAATGGAACTTTGGATATAGGAAGTGCAATAATTACAAAAATTACAAATAATAAACCGAGATATAAATATCATATACCTCTTAAAAAGCTGGAAAGGATATATGGGAATTAGTTATATTGAATTTTTAAATAAGAGACAATAGTATGAAAATAGAAATCCTAATGGATATGGTTCTGTAGTAAAACTTGAGCAGACAGAAGAAAAACCTTTTTGCCGTTCGAATCACTATTGGTTGGGATAATAATGGAAAGCAAAAATATAAATATTTCAGGAACTTTTTGCTACTAAGAAGAGCAGAACATCATTTAGTTCATTATAATGGAAAATCCATATAATATAGAAATTCAGAGCATTACTTTTTAGAAGTATATGAGAAAATGGAAAAATGAAAAATTTGAGACTGTAGGACATTCCAGCACAGTTAGGATACATTGCAGCTTTTAAGAGTCCGAGCCTGCACATTCTATAAAAATTCGTGAGATTTAAAGGCTTCACATTTTCTCGGAAATAGTTTTTAAATCCTGATGTCAAATACGGAACAAAAGAAAGATAAAAGTTTTATTTAATCAGCTGTATAACTATGCTATGAAAAATGACATTGTCTCAAAAAGACTACGTAAATATATAGATATTGGGAAAAATACTGAAGAAAATGACAGAAGACCTTTTTACATCTGAAGAGATTGAAAGATTATGGGAATTAGTAAAGAGCATGAATGGATAGACACAATTTTAATTATGATTTACAGGATTCCGAATAGGAGAGTTACTGAAATTAAAAAGCAGCGATGTTGATTTAGAAAACAGAATTGTTAAAGGTGGTCTGAAAACTGAAGCAGGGAAAAGGACAGAATAGTTCCTATTCATTTCTAAGATAATAGATTTTATCAAAGAAAGAATGAATCCTGAAATGAATATCTTATAGTGAAATTCCAGGGCGAACAGATGAGAGTATAATAACTATTATAGAGAAAAATTTGAGCCATTAATGGAACAGCTGGGGAATGAAACATAAACCACATGATACACGTCATACCTTCGCAACTCTTTTAAGTAATGCGGAAGCAAATAAGACTTCAATATTAATTGAGTCATAATAGCTATACTACAACTGAAAATTTTATACTCATAAGGATATTGAAGAGTTAAGAAAAGCGAGTGGAAAAGATATAGAATTTTTGTATATTACCTGTATATTGTTTTGTATATTATAGGTATACCGTTCTATACTTTTCTATACCTTTTCTCAAAATAAAAACCCTTGAAAAACAATGTTTTC
>BNJT01002867.1_pt1 | contig 41446 bp, 38 predicted proteins | sample 8540491 | NCBI WGS metagenome assembly BNJT01 (sample SAMD00202455, study PRJDB9452) | human saliva metagenome | host: Homo sapiens | reverse complement strand
TGGTACCAAATAAGCAGCTAATAAACGCAAATACCCCAATGATATCACAACTGAAGATAGATCCAAAGATAACCTGTTATCTCTGCGAGCGCAGAGTTTCAAATGAAGCGTTTGCCACGGCCTAAATTTCTTTCTAGGTATTCTTCTGCAGCAGTTCGTCTCATAGTGACGCTAGATAGTCGGCGAGCTTTAACAATGTCTTTGTGGTTGGATTAACATCACGCTCATAATAAAAGGTATAAGTGTACTTTCTGCATACTGTCTCTATTGAAACTGTTGAAATTTTTAGGGCGTTTTTGCCAAACACTCGAAAATTGTTCTTCATTGATAACCTCCTATGATTTTTAGTTAGGTCCATGCGTTTTTGAGCGTTTGTTGTCACTGATAAGTGTATGTTACAACATTTTGTAGTTGTCAATATCAAAATATAGTTTTTATATGATAGTTGTATTTCTCTTTTTGTAGTGTTTGTTACAATATTGTTAAACAACAAAAGGAGTTCAATTGTGTTAAGAAATAATCTTTGTTCGTCTTATCGGGTTGATAGAGGAATAAAACTCTTCACTTATCTAATGAAACCGGGATTGCGCGTTCAATAATAAAATATAGTCCGCGAAGTGATAACCAGGCTGATACAATAAATAAGTTACTGAGTCTCTAGACGTTCGTCCGTCTGATCGATTATATCCTTACGATTTTGATTTACTTTTGATATTGACTTTGAGGACGAAAGTCAAAAGTCCACAATTCCTCAAAGAAGTTGGCAATGGGGACTTATCCTGCTTATGCATTTTTGAATGTTTATAGAAAATGGTTCAAAAATAAAAACTATTGAATACCCTGGTTCGTTTGATGAAAGAACCGGGCGTGCAGATGGATTTGATATGACTTTAAAGCCTCATATTGACCTAAAGTTATCTAAAGAAGTAAAAGATTACAAAAGATAATTTAAATATCTACTATTCCGGTACAATTTCAAACAGATATTAAAACATATTAGAAACAAAAATCTCAAGTTATTGTGCTCTGACTAACTATCTCACCTGATACAAAAGTAGAGATTTTCCTCTTGTCAGGGATTGGAAAAATGAAGTTTTTAATAACCTTACCCTAACGCATTTATAGTACTACATAGAACCTTATCATAGCAATCAAAAACATGAACCTCCTATGGCATGAAATTAGAATTAAGCTAGGCGTATGATTGCTTTTGAAAATTTAAACAAAATAATTAATCTTCTGGACAGGTCTTAAAATAAAACTATATGATATGTTGAAAGCGTCTGTTTTAGCTGTGATTTTTCACTATTCCAATTTTAATGCAAACAGAAAGTGTGAAAATATGGATGAATTAATGCAACAAATGGCTGACAAGTTCGGTGATATGGTCTAGCTGTAATCATTGAAAAGACAAAAGCCATTGATATTGATCAAACACTTCCCTTTAGAACTAAATCAGAAGCAGCTAATAAAATTGCTTGGTTGTTCTACCGTACTCTGCGTTTCTGCAGTTTAAAGATCACCACGAAGAGGCAGAGGAACACATCTTAAATATCCACGAGATGCTGTGCGAGAATGGTATAACAACAACTGGCATAAGTTATAAACAGCAACAGATAAATCAAGCGTATTTATAGAGATTGCTTTATGCCTGCGCGTGATTTCTCAGTTCGCTCGAGTTCAGCAAATCAAACATCTTAAAATCTAATTTTTAAAACACCCAGAAAGGAAGCCATGAACAGAAATTACAACACTATGATGAATTAACTTTGAAAATATCAGCATATAGACGAAAACGGGGTAGAATTTTGGTTTGCTCATGAATTGCAGCAAGTTCTAGAATATACATGAATTTTAACTTAAGGTTATTGACAAGGCAAAAATAGCTTAGAAACTCCGGAAAGCTCGCGGTTGAGCATTTTGTTGACGTCAACTGTCAATTACTAGTGGATATGTATTACTAGAGATATTAAAGATCTCAAACTCACCCGTTACTTTGCTTGATTTAATTGTTCAAAATGGTGACCCTAGAAAAGTAAAGTTGCACTCAGATCAATCTTATTTGCTATTAAAACTCGCCAACAGAGCTACAAGATGATTTTGATGAGCTGACCGAAAGACCAAAAACGTATAGCTATCCGTGATGAAATAAAACGCCACAACAAATCACTTTTCGGAAAGCTGCTGGAAATGTTGGAGTTAAGAATCATGGAAGATTTCATAATCAGGGTATAAAAGGCCCTGTATGGTGGTTTAACCATGCAAGATATTCACAACTATAAAGAATTAGAAGACGGCTGAACATATCTTGATTTTATGGGAAGCGCCGAACTTGCTGCAATCTGTTTAGAGCAACACAAACTGATGAAAGTATTACGCCGTAGTATCAAAGCGAAGATTTAGCAAAATGATACACATCAATGTTGGGAAAAACAATTAGGAACACAATGAAAGAACTTAGCACAACTATGCACGGAAAATCTCCCTACCCTAAATGAAAGCATTCAGGAATTGAAAAGAAGCAAAACAAATAAATAAAAACCATGATAACTCAATTATCACTTTTTGATGATATGTAGAACTCTAAAACGCATTTTAAGCGCTTTGTTTTCTTTTCTGGTACATTTCTAATTGCTCACATAAAACAAACGAAAATAGGGGTGTTCTCTAGTCTTCATGATATAAACCGAATCAAAAACTTTTACGGCTTGCTGCTGATAGAAAGGTATATCATGAGAATACCAGAAGTTAAAAGAGAGAGCACGTGCAAACTGTGTCGCACAGTAGATGTTTATCTCGAGTGTGACCAGGTAACGGGTAAGAAAGCTAAAAACCAGCGTAACAGGACGGACAAGAAAAGAGGTTAAATCAAAAGCTCAACAAGCCCAGATAGATGAACCGAATGACTCAACCATTCAAAAAGCAGTCACGGTCAAGAATTTTTCAAGAGCTAGCTGATATATGGCAAAGCTATGTGTTGCACCCTGAAACCTATGAGTGCAACATTGAGCAATCCAGAAACCCATATTTACCGAGTTTTTGGGAACAGACAATCAGACAAGATAACGGCTAGTGATATACAAGTTTTATCAATCAGTTATCAAGATATTTTAAAAACTTTGCTGTGACTAATACGGTCATCATCAGGAGGATTTTTCAGCAAGGAATATTGCAACTTGTCCCAATAACCCGTAGAGAAGATGCTTCCAGAAGACAAAAGTGATGATACCAAGGTAAAGTTGCTCCAGATGATTTGAGCGCTTTTCTGATAATCCTAGAGACGTTAGTCAAGCGTATGGTTTGTATTATGAGTATGTCCTCTATCATTCGCTCTGTGTCTACAGGGTTATGTATGGTGAAGCCTGCTTAGAAATGGACCACATAGACCTCGATAAGAGTACAATCACAGTATAAAACGTATAACAAAAGGCTTAAAGGCGGTTAGTACAGCTAAGACCAAGTCAGCCAATCAGAACCATTAGACAGACAAGAAAACGGTCAATATGCTGCGTCTATACAAGAATAGGCAACGCCAGCTATTTTTCGAGACTAGGCGCAGCTCCGTCTGTTGTCTTGCCACCCCTACAAGAGAATATTTTGATTTGGCACTAGGCAAAAGCGCTTTAGATACCGTTGTAAAAAGAAGCAGGTATCCCTCGCTGTGCCTTTCACGCTTCCGCCATACTCACGCTAGTTTATTGCTGAATGCTGGTATCTCACAAAGAATTACAATATCGCTTAGGTCATGCAAATATTACAATGACCTTAGACATTTACAGCCACCTATCAGAGACAAAGAAAAGCAGCAGTAGCTTACTTTTGAGAAAAGCCATTAGCTCCCTTTAGTCCACAAAAAGGTGAACAAATTGTGTGTGATAGTTGTAAACATCATCAGAACCTTATTAAATCAACGCAAGAAAGGAGTAAAACCAAAAACTATGTCAAAAATTCAGAATTACCAGAAAAACTTTGCCAATCAGATTGCAGCAGGTGAGGTCATCGAGCGACCTAGTAGCGTGGTCAGGGTTGATAGAAACTCCACTGATGCTGGTGCCCACTCAGATTATAGTTGAGATTGAAGAAGCAGGTCCAAGAGTATTCAAGTCATTGATAATGGCGAAGGAATTGAGCATGAGAAGTTCCCTTAGCTTTTGCGTCGGCATGCGACGAGTAAGATAAGAAACAAGCCGACCTTTTTCGAATTCGGACGTTGGGTTTTCGCGGTGAGGCCCTTCCATCTATCCTTCCTGTTTCAGTTTCGACGATTGAACCGCAACAGAACAGATCAATATGGTACTTCTTGCTAGCCTGGTGGTGAAATTGAGCGTGTAGAACCAACGATGCCGGAACAAAATCAAAAGTCGAAAATCTCTTTTTCAATACACCTGCTCGCTTGAACTATATGAAAAGTCAGCAAGCCGAAATTATCTCATATTGTAGATGTGGATGAATCGTTTAAGTTAGCCCATCCGGAGATTGCTTTTACTTAATAAAATGACGGAAAAAATGACACAAAACAGTAGGAACAGGGAATCTACGCCAAGCGATTGTTGGTGTTTATGGATTGACAACGGCACATGAGATTTCAGCTGCAATCTGGATTTGAAGTATCAGGCTATATTAGCCTGCCAGGAACTAACACGAGCTAATCGTACTATGTCACTGATTCTCATCAATGGTCGCTATATTAAGAATTTCTTGCTCAATCGAGCTATCCTTGATACTATGGTAGTAAGCTCATGGTGGGGCGTTTTTCCGATTGCAGTGATTGCTATTCAGATTGATCCTTACCTTGCTGATGTCAATGTTCATCCGACTAAGCAAGAAGTACGGATCTCAAAAGAGCGAGAGTTTATGGTCTGATTTCACAAGCGATTGTTAAGCGAGTCTAAAAGAGCAGGATTTGATTCCGATGCTTTGGAGAATTTAGCCAAATCAACTATTAATCGAGTAAGTAGCCTGAACAGACTAGCCTACCACTAAAGGAGAACCGACTTTTGATTACGACCACGAAAGAACCATTTCTTTGTGAAAACCACAAGTGTCAGAAGATCTGACCTTTCTTGAGAAACGGACTAATGATAGCTCAGCAACCCTGTTGCTCCAGATATGCCTGATTCCAGAACAGTCTTCTATTAAATTTTGCAGAAAAGGCAGGCGCTCTTATGACCAACTGATATCTCTGAGTTAGATAAGTTAGTATGAGAGAGCTTTAGAGAAGCTAGATAGAGAAGGAATATCAACCTTTCCAGAGTTGGAATATTTCGGTCAAATGCATGGCACTCTGTCTCCTTGTGCACAAAGGAAATGGTGGCCTTTACATATATGGACCAGCATGCGGCTCAAGAACGAGTCAAGTATGAATATTATAGGGACAAATAGAGATGTAGTGACAGTCAGCAACAGTTTTGGTACCTTATATTTTTAATTTGGCAGACGATATGTTGCGACTTCAACAACGAATGTCTCTTTGGAAGAAGTGGGTATTTTCCTAGAAGAATATGGAGTCAATCAATTTATTTTGCGTGAACATCCTATTTGGCTCAAAAGAAGAGGAAATTGAGTCAGGTGTCTATGATGTGTGATATGCTGCTTGACCAAGGAAGTTCCTATTAAGAAATATCGTGCAGAGCTAAGCTATTATGCGATGAGCTGTAAACGTTCTATTAAGGCTAATCATAGCTTAGATGACTACTCGGCACGTGATACTTTTCCAACTATCACAATGCAACAATCCTTATAATTGTCCACATGGTCGACCAGTTTTTGGTTAACTACCAAGTCGGATATGGAAATGTTTCGCCGCATTCAGAAAATCATACTAGCCTACGGAGTTGGGTAAGACACATCTTTCGAAAATCAAAACCATACATTCTTAATTTCGACTTGTCTGATTCAAGCTATACTTACATTTACTGTCTAGTCTGAGTTTTGATTTTTATTGACAATGATAATAGCATAGCCTCAGTTGCTTTGACTGAGGCTATTTTTAATCTGAAGCTGAACTTGTGTTCCAGCAAGCAAATCAGCTGGATGGCATTTGTCTTTTGCGAAGCAGTCCCATCAGCAAGCTCGCGAGGAGAATTCCTGCCGAAGCTTTGACAGAGAAAATTGACCATGCATCTGCTGATAAGCACTGGCGGATAGCTCCATATGCCCCAGCTGCCAAGGGAAAAACTTAATAGCAGAGCGCAAAACGCTCAGACAAAGCTCTTATGTTTGTAAATGAGCTGAAAACCTACCCAACGTTTGCCAAAACTTCTTTTCATAGTCTAACCAAGCAAGATAACAGTTAGGGGCAGGACTGAGGTAGAAAAAGCCAGTAGTTGGTTCTGGGCTTCTGTGAATGTAGGAATGCCTCCTAGAGATCAGATTGTAAAGCCCATAGTTAGTAGAAAAATGAGGTAGCCTGAGATGAAGAGCCAGTCTCCAAAGAGCCTTTCAGACGATTTTGACAAAGGTATGGGATTATCAGTTTTTAGTTTCATCTTTAGCATCTTCTTGCTTAGAATCCTCATCAGGCTATAACTTATCCAGATACTTTTCTTTGTCTTTAGCCCTGTTAACCGTCTTTCTTGATGCGATTAAGAGAAAAGCTCAAACCAAAACCAGGGCAGTGAATTTAGCGAGAGCTAGAACCTGCAAAAAGAGAGAGATTGCTAAGGTTGATACAAAATATACAAAACCTGCTTGAAGCTCATAAGATTTTACTCGTAGTGCTATTCGTCTTCTGAGAGGATGGTTTTATTTCCGGCTTGTACCTTCTTCTAAAAGCAGATAATCTGTCGTCACCGAAAAACACTTGCTCTGCCCTACATTTTTCAGCCGGGCAACGCTTGCCAGACTCCCCACTTGGAAATCTCGGCAGAGACGCTGATTTGTTCAGTCAGTTTTTCTAGCACCAGCTCTTTTTCTTAGTTCAAATAATTTATTGGCGATTGACTGTCTGATCACCTCCTTTTCTTTGCTAACTCTATCTTAACAGCTTTTTGAGTTATCTTGAGAATACTACTTCTGACATTTTATCCCAAACCCACTGGTTGCCTTCGTTTGCAGTTCTTAACCTTCAGTTTGTCTGTTAATGGAAACATGTGAACGCAGAGTATATCTACAGCTCTAGACCTAGTCTTAAAGAGCAAAACTATTTTGAACCCAAAACGTAGTATACTAGATAGGCAAAATGATACAAAAGAGGAAAATTATACGAATATCTAAAGGAATTATTACCAAAATCACAGCTACACATTGTTTTGGGAAGTCAATGCTATTGGGTACATACTTCACGTACAACCCCTATGCTTATCCAGGTCATCTCATCAGGAAGCCGCGTCTATGTGCACCAGGTGGTGAGAGAAGACGCGGAGCTTTCATGTGGTTTTTCGACTGAGGAGGAGAAGCAACTCTTTCTCAGCTTGATTTTCGTCTCAGGTATTGGTCCCTGTCTCTGTTATTATTGCTGACATGATGATAATACTGGGCTTAGTGAAGCCATTGAGCAGAAAAACATCACCTACCTGACCAAGTTTCCTAAGATTGGCAAGAAGACGGCCAAGATGGTACTGGACTTAGAAGGCAAGTAGTGAGCTAGATGGTCCGGCAGAGCAAAGCGTCATTCAGACTGAATCAGGAGCTGAGGAAGCTATGGAAGCTATGCTGGCTCTGGGATACAAGGCTGCTGGAACTAAGAATCAAGAAATAGAACGCATGACTGCATGTCGAAAAACGTATATCAGTCAGCTCTCAAGATGTTGGTGAAGTAGGAGAAAGTTGACCCAAAACGCTGTGGCTGGATGAACAACCCCTGCAGGTAGCCCTATCATGCAGAGTGAGTGGGGCAAAACCCTCCATGATGATCAAAAGTTATTTGAATTTGCTGCATGGAGACCTATCAGGCCGGACTTTCTTGGGAACCCATTCAAGACGTCAGTCTTTCGGGAAGCCATTTCAGCTGATGCCCAGAAAATTGCCCAGATGACGGATGCAGATCTCGACGATTTGCTGGATAATCGACATCATCCGTCAACAAGTTGGAAAAATGCTGACTCAGGCTACGCTCAAGCTTTTTAGCTGTTCAAAAGCAGTTTGGCTCTTTTAATGACTATATCGGTCTTTGTAGACTTCAAACGATTGACAATGAAATTTTGAACTACAAGGAAGCGCCAGCTGAAGACAGAGCTGTTTGAAAGCATGTCCATATGGCGCTGAAAAAGCAGGGGCGTCAAATTTGTCGGTCCTGTTTGTGTCTATTCATTCCTAGAAGCAGCAGGCCTTATCAATGATCATGAAAATGATTGTGAGCTGGAAGTAGAACAATGAAACAAGAAAATTTCAGCTCATATTTTATATCTCTATATACCATTTTATTCTGGTAGGGGGTTGAGGTTGTTGAGACAAAAATGGCTGAATTATCCCAGTATATTTTCCTATTTATGTTTTAGCAATTTTATAGCGGGAGGAACGCAGAAGCAGTTTTCTATAGATTCTGCCCTAAGAAGCGACTAAAACAATCTCTTTGTATAGTGTATGTCTTGACAATTGCCTGCAATCAGCTTTCAGCTTTGATTAAACAGAGTCTAGGTTGCTGCAGGGACGGAAATGAAGCCAGTATTCAAGGTGCGCTTTTGAAAAATCCATTTCTAATCTTGGTTATCGGCTGTTTTATTGGCCCAGTTGTTGAAGCAGCCTTCTTTCGTCGCTTCTTTTTAGGGCCCTCTTGAAGAAATTTTTCTGATTTTATTGGTATTGTTTTAACGACTGCTCTATTTGCTACCTTCATATGCACAGTCTGGACCTTTGTCAGAGTGGGTGACAGCTATTTCCTATATTGCCGGAGGCTTCCTATTCTCGCTTCTGTATCTGAAAAGGACAAGAATATCTGGTATCCAATTGTCCTCCATGGTTTGTAATAATATCATTGCTTTCATCGTCACATTAGGGTTTATAAATAAATGAAAAACCTAGAAGTTTAAACTTCTAGGTTTTAGTATGTTCGCTCTTTATCAAGTGTAGTAGTTTGATACAAATCTAGTATTTGAGAGAGAGTTGAATCGATTTTCTCTTTTTGATATTAAAAACGATGAGGCTTCTAGTTTTTAAAGTTGCCAAAATTCTGAAAACTGAAACGTACTTCACTTGATGGTCAATGAGGTCATTGCTTGCCTCTAGCTTGGCGTTTGAGTAAGGAGTTCAAGTGCGTTGATAATCTTGTATTTCTCTTTTCAAAAAGTTTAAATCCAGTCTGAAAGATAGGATTAAAGTAAAGAAATCGCTTTTTCTATGTGCTCCAGGACTCGGTTGGCCTGTTTCTCTCGAAAATGAAGGACTAAGTGTTGGTAGATTTCATAAGGCTATCAGAGTTCTTGAGGTCTTATATGAGTGAGATTTGTTCTCTACAGTATTATGATTTGGCTGTACGGCCGTTTGTAGCCCTGTTCATATGTTGAACGATATGAAAACGATCAAGAACAATTCTTAACATATTATCAAGACCATATTTATTTAGGGAACTATATAATAGTTCACATCAATGACAATTTGTAGTGTTGTAAAACGCAAGTTTTTGTAAATTTGATAGCTGTCCCTTTTGCGTTTGTGAAAGTATATAATTGTCTTGATTTATTTGAGGCTTTAAATTATAATAGGCATATAAATATAAATATAAATATAAATATAAATATAAATATAAATATAAATATAAATTAAGGAGAAATATGCAATGAAAAGCATAGGAAAAATTATGGTTTTATCTTTTGATGCCACTTCTAGTTTTGTTTAGTTTACTTGCTGTGACAAATACTGTTCAGGCAAAAAGAACTTCAAAACGTTATTACCAATATAAAAATGTGGATGTTGATAATGGCAACGAGAAACAACCATGCTCAGGAGTGTCTGTAGTTGACAACTAATGATAAGTATGCCAACTATAAATGACATGGTTGACTTTGATTTGAGTAAGATAATGGTCAGCTCAATGATGGGGACTCTTTTACTTTACGATTCCAGCGCCAATGACTGTAAAAAGCAGAAACATTTGATATTAAAGACAATGATACAAAAAGTTGCTCTTGCTTCTGCAAAGTTGTATCTAATGGTGATGGTAAGGTGGCAAGGTAACGATTACTTTAAAAACTTACAAGAATATCTTAAGAAAAAGGTGGCACTCAGATTGAAAATATTAAAGGAACCTTCTTTACTGGTTTTAGTGTGAAAGAAGAAAAGGACGAAACAACCGTTACTTATCCTAGTACAGAAACTAAAAATAGTATAAGTCATAAGATTAAAGTGAGGAACCAGTCGCTCCTGATTACAGTTATGAAATTGGGACAACTAATTTCACTAAAGTCGGGAGGGAATCATTGAAAAAGATTCCCGTCATCTGAGATACTAAAAAGAAGGGTGATTATTCTCATCCATTCATTTGTTCGTGTAAATGATAGACAAGCAAAATATGATGTTATTGATGTTCATGACAGCATTTCATCCGATTATGCGCCATCACAACTTTATCTCAGAAACATTAAAAAGTTGAGTCAGGTTTTTATGATAAAAAGTTATAATCTTAATGATTCAAAAACTATGACAAAAGATGTTGATTATACGATTGAGTGGAATGAATCTTATACTGATTTCAAAAATTAAAAATTAAAAATGCTTCAGCTAGAATAGCATCAAATGCGTAAACTGGCGGCATACAGAATTACTTATGAGTACACGGCACCGGCTGATGGTACACTAAATTAAAGCTAATAAGTGAAAGTGTCAGATGATAAAAGCCTCTAACTACTACGCACAGATAAAACAGATACAGAGATAGTTGCTGTTCAGAAATTCTCAGGTTACATCTGGTGGAAACAATCCAATTGAGACTGGTTATCGTATTACTTTCTTTACAAAGGTTGACGAAAAGACTCAAACTGTCTTGCAGAAGCTAAATTCAAAATCACTCCTCCCGCAGGAGCAACTGCACAAGAAGAAGCTGTGACAACAGATGATCAAAGGCGTTGCTCAATCCAAAAATATCTACAGAAAGTGATGTTAAAAAGGGTGAATTTACTGTTACTGAGATTGAAGCACCTCTTGGTTAGTGAATTAAATCAACACCATTGAAAGTAACTTGTTGGAAAAGCTGTGTTATCAAAAACTATAAATAACAAAAGAGCAGTAACCTCTGTTAAAGTAAATAAAAATAGGGTCAGTAAGACAGGTTCTGAGGTTAGTTGAACTTCAGGCTTGATGGTACAAAAAGTATCAGAAACAACCTTAAACAATAAACAACTGGAATATACTTTAGCAACTTAGAAAAGTATACATAAAGATAATAAACCTCATCAAAATATACAGTTAAAGAAGTAAAGTTGAAGAAGGCTATCAATCTAAGGTAGAAGGAACTGCTACAGACGGGTATACAATTACTAACACCTTACACTCAGCAGCCACTAAAGCCAAAAATTTCAGGTAAGAAAGTACTGGAAGGTAAAGCGCTAGAAGCAAGAAAATATAGCTTTATTTTGAAGAAAGATGACGGCAGCAGTATTGTTCAAACTGTTACTAATGATGCTAATGGAAATTTTGCTTTTGATGAATTGACACAACGAAGATCAAGTTGGTACACATAAGTATACGATTGAAGAAGTCCAAGGAACTGAGCTGGGCATTACCTATGATGCAACAATTCAAAACAGTAGAAGTAACTGTTAGTGATGCTACTAAACTAGAAGCAACCATTTCTAAGAAAGCAAGTGACCTTGTCTTCACTAACAAATACACGCCAGCAAAAACACAAATTCCAGTGAAAAAGGTCTGGGATGATGCTAATAATCAAGATGGCAAACGTCCAAACAAGATAATCGTAGCTCTTGGCAGATGGTCAAGATACAGGAAAAACTCTGAATGGTTGCGGGAGGCAAATAGCTGGACAGGAGCGTTCACTGACTTAGATGTTGATAAAGGTGGACTCAATTGATTATAAAGTAGTAAAGTCAGTACAGTATCTGGTTATACAACTGAAACAACAGGGAGATGCTAAGGCAGGTTTTACTGTTACGAATAAATACCCCAGAAACAATTGATATTAAAGCAACGAAAAACTGGGATGATGCCAATAATCAAGACTGTAAACGTCCAAAAATCAATACTGTTAACACTCGGCAAATGGTGAGAAAAGTAGATTCTAAAGAAGTAAGAGCTGCAGCTGACGGAACATGGTCTACTGTATTTACGAAACTTCCAAAAATATAAAAATGGAAAAGAAATCAAATATAGTTTGACAGAAGAAGTGAGTCTCGGACATACTAGCGAAATCAATGGTTTCAGTATTACCAACTAAATACACCCCTAAAATGATTGACTATCAAGTGACCAAAACTTGGAATGATAATAATAACCAAGATGGTAAAGCTGACCAGATTATATTACAGTTCACTTGGTGAAGACAGTTCAGTGGTGCGACTACCAGTTGAGAAATATAATATCAAAGTCGCTGAAGCGGATCCAGCGAATGGGAATGTTTGGAAACATACCTTTAGTAATCTTCCAAAAATACGAAGCAGGTCAAGAAATTGTCTATTCTGTCAAGGAAGATGCTGTGCAGGATATGAAACCTCTATCAAGGGTCAAGAAATCACTAATAGCACTTTCTAGAAACGATTTCGTCATTTCAGGTAGAAAGTTTGGGAAGATAACAACAACCAAAGATGGCAAACGGACCAGAATGGTCAAGGTTCAAATTCTGAAAGGAAAAATGGTCCAGTTGTTGATGAAATTGAAACTTCAGAAGAAAAGGTTGGGCCTTTTGAATCAAAACCATTACCAAAGTATGAAAATGGTCAAGAAATCAAATCGAAGTGAAAGAAGTTCTGCAGAATCTTACCAATCCGAAGTTAAATCGTCTGGACATAATCAATACACAATTACTAACGAATGCCACCCAGATCAAATTAACTGGTCAAAAGACTGGAATGATTCAGACAATCAAGATGGCAAACGTCCAACTGAAATCAAAGTTCGTTTATTGGGCAGACGGTAAAGATACAGGTAAAAGTAGCAACAGCAAGCTGAAGCAACTGATTGGAAATACAGTTTTGAAGGTTTGGATCGTTACAAAGCTGGAAAAGAAATTGTTTACTCTGTTGAGGAAGTAGATGTACCAAAGGGCTATCAATCTGAAACGAATGGAATGAATTTGGTCAATAGCCACACTCCAGAGGTGACTGCATAGCGGTCAAAAGACTTGGGAAGACGAAAATGATAAAGATGGTCTCGTCCAAAAGAGATTCAAGTGAAATTGCTTGCATGAATGGCAAAAGATACAGGCAAATTAGCAACAGCAAGTGAAGCAACTGGTTGGAAGTATAGCTTTGAAAAACTTGCACAAATATGAAGCAGGTAAGGCAATCACTCATACAGTGGAAGAAGTTGCTGTACTGAAGTTACACAGCGAAGGTATATGGTATGAATATCACGAATAGTCATACACCAGAGAAACCACAAACACCGCCAAGCACCAGAGAATCTGAAGAAGGTAATTCTGCCGTCTACAGGTAGCCAAGAATCTATTTTAGCTGTTTTAACAGGTCTTGTTACTTTGGGTGAGTCAGCTTTTGATGAAGAAAAGATTGTAATTCTCCACCATAGGATAGATGAGGTTAAAAGTCCATTAGAAAATTCTAGTGGCTTTTCAGTACTTTGGCAACTGTAGTGGGTGATTAGTGGACTTATATTGATATTTAGGATAAAACAAATTAGTTTCCTCGGTTTTATTGTTTGTGAGATTTTTGAAGAAGGATTCTTTGTGTTTTGTCAGAATGTATCGTCAGATAGCTTATAAAAAGATTATTTTCTTAAAATGAAGTTTTTAATCTTTTTGTGATAAAATAAAAACCAATTCCGAATAGTAGGTGGGAGGTTTTATGAAAAAGCAGAAATTATTGCTGGGTACTGAGATTTTGACTGGTCAGATTGTCAATACGAGATGCTCAATTTTTATCTGAAAAATTAGCGAGCTTGGGAGTAGATGTCTGTTTCCAGACAGTGGTTGGAGATAATGAAGATCGTCTGTTATCCATTTTTAGAAATAGCTAGAGATCGTAGTAATTTAGTTATCTTGACAGGTGGTTTTGGGTCCGACTGAGAGACGACTCAACCAAGCAGACTTTGTCAAAATTTTTTGAATCGTAGGCTGATCTTTTATCAAGTAGCTGCTGAAAAATTGAATCGTTTCTTCTCAGCCGACCGGACTATACTGAACACCACACAATGAGCGACAAGCTCAGATAGTAGAAAGGCCTCGACTCCTTTTACCAAATGCGACTGGCTTAGCTGTCGGAGGATTGTTAGAAGCAGACGGAGTGACCTCATGTAGCCCTGCCTGGCCCCCTAGTGAACTAAAAGCCTCATGGTAAACAATGAGTTGGTTCCGCTTTTAGCAACTGGCCAAAAATTGTATTCGAGAGTCTTGCGTTTCTTTGTATTGGGGAGAGTCAATTAGTCACCCTTTTAGGAAAACTTGATTGATACTCAGACGGATCCGACCATTGCTCCTTATGCTAAGACGGAGAAGTGACGTTGCGATTGTCGACCAAGGCCAGCAGTCAAAGGAAGCAGATGTTAAGTTTACTCATCTGGAAAAGAAAATTTTAGTACAGACTTTTTGAGAAACAACAATTAGCCGACCTTTTTCATGCTTATGGAGATGACAATTCTCGGGACAGACAGCTTTTTGAATTGTTGAAAGAAAGCAGGTAAACAGTCACAGCAGCTGAAAGTCTGACTGCTGGACTTTTTCAAGCGACTTTAGCAAATTTTTCTGGAGCATCCAAGGTCTTTGGAGGTGGCTTTGTTACTTATGGCATAGAGGAGAAGAGTCAAATGTTAGGCATTCCATTGGCAGATTTAGAAATGCATGGGGTAGTCAGCTTATACAGCAGAGAAAATGGCTACGCAAGCTAGGAAATTGACTGACTAGTGACTATGCGGTGAGTTTGACTGGAGTAGCAGGTCCAGATAGTTTAGAAGGCCATCCAGCAGGAACTGTTTATATTGGCTTGGCAACTGCAGATAACGTCTCAGTCTATTCAGGTTAATATCATTGCGGGGCGCAGTCGGACGGATGTACGCAAAACAGCTGTGTTAGCATGCTTTTCAATTTGTTGCGAAAAACTTTATTAAAAATGAGAATATGCTATAATAATTAGATAATTAAGAAAAATTAATTTATTACTACACAGGAGAAATAAATGGCAGAAAAACAAAAAGATGAAATTTCAAAAGAAATTTGGTGAGGAACGCCAAAAAGCATTAGATAATGCACTTAAAAATATTGAAAAGGATTTTTGGTAAGGGCACAATTATGCGCCTGGGGGAACGAGCTGAACAAAAGTTCAAGTCATGAGTTCTAGGTAGCTTGGCATAGATATGCACTTGGTGCAGGAGGGTATCCAGGACGGATTATTGAAATTTATGGTCCAGAGTCTCTGGTGAGACAACAGTGGCTCTTCATGCGGTAGCGCAGGCTCAAAAAGAGGGAGGGATTGCAGCTTTTTATTGACGCCGAACATGCTCTTTGATCCAGCTTATGCATGCAGGCACTTGGGGTTAATATTGATGGTGTACTTTCTCAACAGATTCAGGTGAACAGGGACTTGAAATTGCTGGAAAATTGATTGATTCGGGGGCGTAGATTTGGTGGTTATCGACTCAGTTGCAGCTCTTGTACCGCGTGCTGAAACTGATGGATATGAGGGGCAGATAATGTTGGTTTACAAGCACGGATGATGAGCTAGCTGATGCGGAAGTTATCTGCATCTATCAATAAAACGAAGACGATTGCACTTTTATTAATCAATTACGAGAAAAAGTTGGTATCATGTTTTGGAAAATCCAGAAACAACGCCAGAGGTCGTGCCCCTTAAGTTTTATGCTTCAGTTCGCTTGGATGTCCGCGGAAAACACTCCAAATCAAAGGTAGCAGGTGATGAAAAGACACCAATGGGGAAAGAAACGAAGATCAAGGTCGTGAAGAATAAAGTTGCTCCGCCGTTTAAAGGAAGCCTTCGTAGAAATCATGTATGGTGAGGGTATTTCTAAAACAGGCTGAGCTCATCAAGATTGCTACGGATCTAGACATTATTAGCAGGTGCGTGGTATTCTTACAATGATGAAAAGATTGGACAAGGGTCTGAAAATGCTAAGAAACTACTTGAGATCATCCAGAAATTTTTGATGAAATTGATCGCAAGGTTAGAACTAATATGGTTTGATTGAGGATGATGCTGGAAAGATGAGAAAAGTGTGGAACAAAGCAGACTCAACCAGCAAAGCAGAGGAAGTCACATTAGATTTAGATGGTGCGATTGAAATCGAGGAACAAATTTAAAAATAGGTCGCAAGACGGAGGGATTTTATGGTATAATAGTATGATAGTAGTACCGTAGCGAAAGGAGTACTTACATGATTACAATTTATACTGTCTCAAAGTTGCACTAGTTGTAGCAAAACATGGCTCAATGCTCATCAATTAACTTATAAAGAACAAAATCTTGGTAAAGAAGGAATTATAAAAGAAGAGTTGTTTAGATATTCTAACAAAAACTGAAAATGGAGTGTGAGCATTGTCTCTTCAAAAATCGCTATGCTAAAGGCTTAGAGTAGATATCGAAGAGTTAAGTGAGTGAAGTGATTGATTTCAATCATGGAAACTCCACGTATCTTAAAGAGTCCTATTTTGGTCGATGTCACGACTGCAAGTGGGTTGGCAAGGAAGACGACATTCTGTGCTTTCTTGCCCTCGTTCAGTCCGTAATGTTGAAAAATACGGAAACACGTCTACGTGCCGCTTTATAATACGAAAAGAGTGGAATATAATTTCCGCTTTTTGTTTTATCATAGAAGATGTTAAACAAATAGGGAGGAGTAGGTAGGCCATGAAAACTTGATTTCATTAACCATTATTCTTCCAATTTTAGGCGGTTGTGGTCAAAAGAAAGAAACAAAATCAAAAACAAGCAAGCAATTGATTGATAGCAAGTTACCAGTTCTCGCAATGCTGAAAAAGAAACAGTTATGACGAAGAATTTGATCGGTTCCTAAAACGGCTGAAGGCGTTCAACAACGCTTACAGGGAAATCAATTTTTAAAGTTTATCGATTGAGTAAATCATGCCCGATGAAAGAAGAAATGAAAAGTGGTTTGAAGTTGGAGTTGTTGAGGCACAAAAATTGTTGGAAAAATTTTGACTAGAGACGTAAAATATACAAGAGTTTAGAAGGCTTTTTCAACTCTCGAAAAACTTTAATGAGCAAGAATTGAAGCGAGTGCATACGTCTTTCCAAGTTTTGGATATTAATAAAGCAACAGATACTGAGTAGTTAAAGATTATAAATTTAAAAACTTTTATGAAACCTAAGAATATGTTGAAGATCAGATTGCAAGCGTGCAAAAGAAGTTCATCTGTAATTGTTAAATAGGAGCTTTTTAGGCGAGTTGATTTGACAACGTTACAAAAAGGTGGTACACTTTTCTTGTAAAACTCTAAAATATAAGGAGGATATATTATGAGAAAATCAATTGTTGTATTAGGTGCCAGTTTTGCTTAACAGCTTGTAGCCAGGAAATCTGAGCAAAAGCAAATCAGGGGGAAATAAGACTGGTTCAAGTGTTGTAAAAAGATTCTGTCGTAACTAAAGTCTTTTCCAACAAAACAGACTGTTCAAGGAATAGAACAAACACTTATCCAAACGATTTCTTATGAGGAAAAACATTTAAGAAATTTGTCATCAATCTTGAGCAAAGTACTTCCAGAAAAATATGAAAAGCGCTTTAAGAGACAAGATTTAGAAAAGTAGAAAGCCACAGTTAATCTCTGGTTTTTGAGACAGCTGCAAGATTGGATAAATTTAAGTCTTTAGCTTGGTGTTGATGTTAAAACTGATATTACGAAAGACTATGTTATTAAAGTTAACATTAATATTGATATGAGCAAAATCAACCTTGATGAAGCATCAAATTAGCACATATGGTTCTATGTTCTCAACCATTAAAAACTTAACCCCAAAACAATATATTGAATCTGTCAAAGCAGCTGGTGTAAAGCAGTTGTCAAAATCCACGATAAGAATAATATGTGAAGAAAAGAGCTGATAATGAGGATGTCCCAGCCTTAATCGGTATAAAAACCCGTACTTAAGCCGATTGCATAAAAGCATTTGTTTGAGGTTGTAGGTAAAGCCTCTTATAGCAGTATTGACTTTGTTCGTTTTATCTCTAAAAATTCCTAACCATCCTCACGATATTAAGGTTATCAGTTAAAAATTTTTAATTCTGTTCCACTACATTTTCAACCTCTTTAATTTGTGAAAAGTCTTGAAATGTGCTATAATATAGATTCTAGTGAAAGAAGGTGTAATTACGGGATTTACAGATGAGACAGTATGGTTTGAATCTTGATGATTCAAACAAAAAGAAATTAGTGAAACATTGAAAGATGTCTATGTGTCGCTGAGTGAAAAAGGGTTATAATCCAATCAACCAAATCGTGGGATATGTGCTTAGTGGTGATCCGCGTATGTACCGTTATATCATGCACGAAATCAAATTCGTAAATATGAACGTGATGAGATTGTAGAGGAATTAGTTCGTTATTATTTGAAAGGGCAAGGCATTGATCTCTAATGAGATGATGGGATTAGGATGTTGGTTCAAAAACAGTTGGTGTCGCGATTAGTGATCCACTGGTTTTACAGCTCAAGGACTGGAAAATTATTCCATTGATGAAGAAAAGAGAGTTGGTTTTGATCGTTTGAGTGAGCTTGTAAGAGAATACAAGGTTGAGAAGTTTGTTGTGGGTCTCCCGAAAATATAGAACAATAAGCAGTGGGCCCTCTGCGTAGCAAGTCGAGCTTTGAGTGAAAGCAAATTGAACAATTATTTCATTTGCCAGTTGAATACCAAGATGAGCGCTAACAACGGTAGCTGCAGAGAGAATGTTGATTGAACAAGCGGATGTGAGCAGAAAGAAGAGAAAAAGGTTATTGACAAAGCACGCTTATATTGCAAAAATTATTTAGATCGGAAATTTTTAATAGACAAAGGAGAAACCATGGCACACGATCATAAATCTCATGACCACGAGCGTAATTGATTACACTGTAGATGAGCAAGGGAATGAAACCTTGTTTGAAAATTCTCTCGACAATTGATGGAAAAAGAAGAATTTGGGCAAAACTACGGTTTTATTGATTCAGCTAGCGCAGAAGAAGATGAAAACGTGATGAAATTCAAGCTCTACTCATTTACTGAGAATGAAGATGGAACAAGCGATTTACAACCAATCCCAGAAGATTCAGATGCTGAATGGGACATGATTGAAGAAGTTTTCAATAGCTTTATGGAAGAATAATTTGGATACATTAGCTTTTGCATCATGGATGATGAAGAGATCAAAAGGCTAGTGAATCATATTCTAGTATGCGAATGCAGATTGACTTAATTCTATGTGAAGAAAAGAGTATCAGCTATTCAATGAGCTGTGGGTGCGACATGAACTAAAAATCTGGTTCCTGTTTCACTCCCTTTTGCTAGAGAAGAAAAATGAGATGAAATTGAAAACGTGTTAGAAAGTCGGATTGGCTTGAATTTTCGGTCTGGTTTAGCACTTTGAATGATACGAGCGATAGATCTTTTGCATCATCCAGAAGCGAATTACCCCATGATTCATGTGACAGGAACGAATGGAAAAGGCTCAACGATTGCGTTTATGAGTCAATTGATTTGTGCAACATGATAAGAAAGTGGGAACTTTACATCTCCACACATGACAAGCATCTCACGACCGAATTTGTATCAACCACGAACCAATCCTCGACAAAGACTTCATCAGAATAGGACACTGTGTTCAAACAATGGAAAGGCAGTTGTTACAGACACACTCTCCTTTGTCTTATTTTTGAAATCTTAACGCTTATGGCTTTGCTGTACTTCAAGGAGGAGCAAGTAGATGTGGCTTTGATCGAAGTAGGAATTGGGGGCTTTTTGGACAACAAACGTGGTGATAGGGGATATTGCAATTGTGACATCAGTAGGGTTGGGCTGGATCAGGAAACCTTAGAGACTCCATAGGCTGCAATTGCAGAACAGAAAACAGGAATTTTCAAGGAGAATAAAATAGCTGTGTGGACCATTGATCGAAGAGGCGAGAAGGTTTGTGAGCTGCGCCGAACGTCTCGAGTTGACTTAGTATGAATATGGCAGAGATTTTTCATTTTCGAAAGAGCAATTTTCTAATCAAGATGAAATGATAGTCGATTTACGGCTGGGACTCGAAACGGCACTTATCAGGAAGAAAATGCAGCTGTTGCTTTGCAAAGGTTTTCTTTTATTTATGAAGCAACAAAACTGGCAACCGCAAGTGAAATGGATACGAAAAGCTCTCCAACAAAACGAATTGGGCAGGGCGGTTAGAATATTTTGAGGGAGGTATTTGGGCTTTAGATGGAGCACATACATTTACCAGCTTTGTCACTGTTTGGTGGAGTTTATTCGCCAGCAAGAACAAAAAGAAATATTTTGTCTTGTTTGGTGCTTTGAGGCGAAAGAATTATCAGGGATGCTGTCTTATTTAACACAGGAATTGCCAGAGGCGCGATTGACTATAACAACATTTGAGAATGATGGTGCAGTGGGGGAGCGGGATCTTACAGCCGAAAATTACGTTTCTTCGTATCAGGAATTTATCGAACAATTTATCAGAAATTCTACTGATAATCAGCTGCTTTTTGTGACAGGTTCTCTTTATTTTATTGCGGAGGTTCGTGCTTTTCTAGAAAAAGACTGATTGAAAGGCTTGATAGCATAATAGAACTGTATAATGAAGGAGGATAAAAATGTTAGCATTAAAGAAATTTAGCTATGTGATCTTTTCTCTGATAGGTCTTATCATTTTGACTTCGTGCTTTTCAAGTCTCAACCAGACCTCACCAACCTCTCAGTCTGTTTCAAGTAGTCAATCAGCTAATGTCTCAAGTGAGAGTGAGGGGTCATCAACTATAGCAGAAAAGTCCTCAGAAAAACTAGATGGGACGTATAAGGGGATGGACGAGGAGGCTACAATTACTTTGGTTATCAAGGGGGAAAGTGGTACATGGACCGAACAAGAGCCAAATGGTGAAGAAGAAGTGAAACCAGTGAGTATTGATCCAACAAATCAGCGAATGAGGATTGGAGATGATACAGCATTATATGATTAACAATCGTCAATTGACAATCGAAGATATTGAGCAAGAAAATGGAGAAAAATGATACGGTCGTTTTAATGAAACAATAATCTGTTTGGAACGGGAGTACCATGTTTCAACAGTGAAAACCTTTGACTTACAAAAATGTAGAAAGAATTGAAGGTTGGTTTCCCTCTTCATAAGATTATTGAGCCAAAAATCTTTGTTTTATCTATTCTCTCTAACTAGATAGAGAGGGACGGTATTTTTATTCATAACTTAGAACTAAGAGTGTGAGAAAAGTTGATCTCATGAAATTGAAATTTTTCTACCACTCTTTTTTGTTGGGATGTTTGTGCATAATTTGAAGGGCAAACAATAGTTGACTTTGGCTTGATTTATTAGGGAATCCCTGTTATACTAGTACTAAATAGAGACAGGGAGAAGACATGAATTTTAGGAAATTTCAGCTATTGATGTCAAAATATGGTTTTTAGCATCATTATTAGTGGTGTTAGAATTGGGACTTGTTTTTGGTTTTTCTTTGGCTTGGTCGATGGACGCCTACTTTATGGATTGCTTTTTGTGATTTTATTCAGTGTGGCAACTATTTTGGCGATTGTCAATCGTTCAATGACGCCAGAAAGTAAAGTAACCTGGCTTTTAGTGGTTTATTCCAGTCTTTGGACCGTTGCTTTATCTGGATGCTTTGGCGAGCGTCGTTTGTCTAGAAGTGAATTGAAACAGTTGAAGAATATGGATCAAATGAAATTTCGTGAGGATAATAGTTATGAGTTGCGTTTAGAGTTGAAAAATACAGATAAGTCAGCTTATGGGATTATCAAATCACTTCAGCATGGATCATAATGCGGATGTATATGACGGTACGGAATCACAATTTTTCCCTTTTGGGCGAAGAAATGTTTCAAAATGCTGGAAAGATTTTGCGTAAGGCAGAAAAATTTATCTTTTTGAATATTACATTGTGGAAGAAGGTCTCATGTGGAATAGTATTTTTGGATATTCTGCGTGAGAAAGTAACTCAAGGTGTTGAAGTGAAGATGCTTTTTATGATGATATTGGTTGTATGGCGACTCTTCCCGGCGACTACACCAGTCGATTACAAGCTATGGGATTGATGCCCATAACATTTAACAAAGTGATTCCGCGAATGACAGTAGCCTATAATAATCGAGATCATCGGAAAATTCTTTGTTATTGATGGGGCAGATTGGCTATACTGAGGGGTCAATTTAGCAGATGAATACATTAATCACATTGAGCGTTTTGGTCACTCGGAAAGACGGTGATTCGTTTAAATGGCCGTGCAGTAAAGGCCTTGACACGTCTTTTTCTTATGAACTGGTATATCAACCGGTGGAACTATTAGCGATTTTGATCAATATCATTTGGACAACAAAGCAATAGATGCACCAGGACTTTATATCCGTATGGAAGGACCCTAAAGCCTATGGTACAAAGCTCAAGTTGGGAAAAATGTTTATCAAAATATTATCAGTCAAGCGACAGATTATGTGTATATTGCTACACCGTACTTAATTATTGATTATGACTTGACAGAAGACATTAAAAATGCAGCTATGCGTGGAGTAGATGTGCGGATTGTGACTCTATATTCCAGATAAAAAGCTTATTCAGCTCATTACACGAGGTGCTTATCCAGACTTGATGGCAGCTGGGGTTCGGATTTATGAATATACTCGAGGTTTTATTCACATGCAAGCATGTGGTGGCAGACGATGATTTCGGTGGTTGGAACAATCAACTTTGATTATCGAAGTCTGGTTCACCACTATGAAAATGCTATTTTTGATGTATAAAACGCCTCTATGTTTGACTTTGAAAACGGGATTTTGAAACCCTTTTTGAGAATTCTCAAGAAATTCATGAGGATACTATTAAAAATACTTGGTATCAACGTTTAATCAAAGAGATTGTCGAATTGTTTGCGCCGATGCTATAAAATTTCTCTTGTATAGGAGGAATTTTTCTTTACGAATAATCTAGTAAAAAGGATGTAAAATGGTCAAAGAATTAACAAGTGAAGAAAAGGAATTCTTGAAAAAGTATATCACGTTAGGTTATCATCGTTTCCGAGAATTGGAATATTACAGTCTACTTTTTGCACAAGATGCAGAACTTATCAGAATGAGGCTGACAGATAGAGAAGATTTTGATATACTAGATAAGACTGATATCAAGGAGAATCTTTTTATGTATGATACAATGCCTGAACAAGGTACGAAAGAGACAGTAGCAGAGGCGCTTTACGAAGAGAGCAAGAAAATGCTACTTTTTATAGAGCCAACTTCAACTCCTTTTTTAGTGTTATTAGCTTTTGTGGAGTGCATTGCTGAGTGGTTTAAGTGTTGCGAACCATTGTTGACCAATCTTTCTACGAATCTGCAATCTCAAAATCTGTATGCAGGATGGGCAATAGCACAAGGACAGGTTATTTATGGAAATATTTTATGGAACGAGTGGATTGTTTTATTATTCTAGCTAATTGGGCGGGCAATCTCTTGTTGAACAATATTTTATTTGCAGCAATGCAGTGTGTGTGGCTTTTATTTGTTGCTGGCATTTTTCTTTTTCAAAATTGTTTACCAATTAACAGCGGTATAGGACAATTCTATAAAAATTGTTTCGTTATTTTTATGGCTTAACTTTAGTTTTAGGCTGGGGTGGCTTATATTCTAGTATGTTTGCCTTCCCTTTTGTATTTGGTGCACTGTATTTTCTGGTACGTTAGTGTAGCAGGAGAGGCTAGCGATAAAGGCTTTATTGGTTTTGGTGCGCTTGGTGCGCTGATGTTTATGACAGATCCGTTAACGAGCTTGGTGTTTTTATGCAACAGCCTTTATTGCTCTTTGTTTATAATATTGTCACAAAGCAAAAGGCACGTGGTTTGTATCAATTTTTGGCTACTCTTGTGGGCTTTTTCACTTATATTCTATCCCTTGGGCTATTATACGGTTTTAAATGGTACTTTTGGAGCGGCAATTAGTCAAATCCTTTATCCATGGGAGAGTCTCGTTTTTCTAGGCAGCCTTTATTGCATAATGGTTTGCTTTATAGTAGTTTACTCATTGGGCTTGGAGTATTAGGACTTGGATAAGAAGTTTTTCATTGCCAGCAAATTCTGTGGAACGCTTTCTGCAGCTACTGAGTGCTTCGTTTATCTTAGTTTCATTTAATTTCTTTTTGACAGAGCAAGGTGTTTATCAGTTTCTATCGATTTTGCCGTACTTCATGGTTTTTACTCAGTTTATGGTTAGGAAAGAGTAAGCTGAACAGAGGTGACGACGTCATAGTCGTGCGAAAATCGTCGTCTATTTTAGGAAGCTATATTGTCAAAAATGCTTTTTACCCGCTTTAGCAGTCATTTATTTAATTGGTTTTCCTCTTGTAAATCACTATATTTTTATCTTCAGGTGAAGCAAGTGAACGTGCATCTGCTGCAAATTATATCAAAAATAAAGCAAAGAAGACGGACAAAAAATATATGCTTGGGATAAAACGGCGCTGCGTCTCACCAAGCGAGCGGACATTTATCTGCGGTACCGATTTTTAACACCTGGCTTGTACCAAGGAACCGCTGAAAATAAAAATGGCTTTGGTCAGAGTTTGAAGGAAAATAGACCCGCTTATATTTTAGTTCACAATCAGGGCTGCCGGTTCTTCAAGATGTCCAAAAAGCAATTAAAAGAGAACTATCAGTTGACAAGCTTTGAAACTCAATCATTTCAAGTTGTATAAGTTGAATATTGAAATCAATATCTTGTGTTTAAAACAAAATTTTAAGTTTTTTTAACACAAGATATTGATCTATAAGAGTGATATAATATGGTTTTATATGAATGGAGGAGCTTATGATTGCATTAAATGAAGAGACGATACAAGGATTTTGCAGATACTTTCATGTAGAGAAAACGTAGATGGCTGTCGTGTGGCTATTTTGACGCAGATAAGATCTGCACAAGGCAATTTGTCAAAGCTAGTCAAGAAGTAACGACGATGACTCGTTATTAGAAGCAAAACTTGAAGGCATTGACCAATAAAATTGTAGCAGAAGTGATTGCGCGCTTTCCTGCAGGTAGTTAAAGATTTATGAAATTCAAAAACATCGTAGAACATGAGCTGCTTGAATGCGAATGAATATGCGCATTGCAGAAAAGCTATATTACTTATCGTACGCAACGTGATTTTTGCGCGCTCAAAAGCGACAGATATCAACTTTACAATCGGTAAATTGCTCAACAAAGATCAAGCAGTTGTTAACGAAAATGCAAACAAGGACAGCGATGTCTTTCAATACTCAGCGTGATTTGACAGCAGGAATCGTAGGGAAATCAATCGGTTTGCAAATGCTACCGCCGCATGTGGCAAATGCGCATCAAAAAGGAGATATCCACTATCATGATTTGGATTACAGCCCTTATACACCAATGACAAACTGTTGCTTTGATTGATTTCTAAAAGGATGTTGGAAAATGGTTTTAAGATTGGAAATCAGAGGTAGAAAGTCCAAAGTCGATCCAAACCGCGACTGCACAAATTTCTCAAATCATTGCGAATGTCGCTCTAGTCAATATGGTGGTTGTTCAGCTGATCGAATTGATGAAGTTTTTGGCACCCTATGCTGAAAAGAATTATGAAAAACATCTGACAGATGCGCGTGAATGGGTCACTCCCTGAAAAGCAAGAAGAATTTGCTTGGACAAAAACGAAAAAGACATCTATGATGCTATGCAAATCTTTAGAATATGAAATCAATACCTTATTTACATCAAATGGACAAACCCCATTTACATCGCTTGGTTTTGGTCTTGGCACCAATCGCTTTGAAAGAGAAATTCAAAAAGCCATTCTTTGCAGATTCGTATCAAAGGGATTCTGGATCAGAACACCGCACAGCTATCTTCCCTAAATTGATTTTTACGTTTAAAACGTGGTTTGAATTTAGAACCCTGGCACCCAAACTATGATATTAAGCAATTGGCCTTGAATGTGCTACGAAACGGATGTACCCAGATGTTTTATCTACGATAAAATTGTAGAATTAGATAGGCTCTTTCAAAGTCCCAATGGGTTGTCGTTCTTCTTGCAAGGTTGGAAAGACAAGAATGGGCAAGAGGTCAATTTGGTCGGATGAATCTTGGTGTTGTGACGGTCAATCTTCCACGAATTGCCCTTGAATCTGAAGGCAACATGAGAAATTCTGGGAAATTTTTAACGAGCGGATGAATATCGCTGAAGATGCGCTCGTTCATCGTGTCGAACGCACCAAAGAAGCGACTCCAGCTAATGCTCCTATCCTTTATCAATATGGTGCTTTTGGAAAACGTCTAGGTAAATATGATAAGGTGGATCAACTCTTTAAGCATCGTAGAGCCACGGTTTCTCTCGGCTACATTGGTCTGTATACGAAGTGGCGACATGTCTTTTATGGGGTAGAATGGGAGCACAATCCAGACGCCAAGAAATTTTACAGTCGATATCGTTCGTGAAATGAAACGCCGTGTAGAAGAATGGTTCTGACCAATATGACTACCACTTTCTGTTTATTCTACGCCGTTCTGAAAGTCTCGACAGACCGCTTTTCTGTCGTCTGGATACAGAAAAAGTTGGCTCTTGTAAAAGATATTACAGATAAAGGAATATTACACGAATAGTTTCCACTATGATGTTCGTAAAAATCCGACACTCATTTGAAAAATTAGATTTTGAGAAAAGATTATCCAGCGGCCGGGGCTTCAGGAGGCTTTTATTCACTACTGTGAATATCCTGTTCTACAACAAAACTGCAGCACTCGAATCAGTCTGGGACTATGCTTGCGATCGTGTGGGCTATCTTGGAACCAATACTCCGATTGACCATTGTTACAAGTGTGATTTTGAAGGGGATTTCACGCCAACGGAACGTGGATTTACTTGTCCAAACTGCGGCAAATAGCGATCCTAAGACAGTTGATGCTGTGAAGCGAACTTGTGGTTATCTTGAAATCCTCAAGCTCAGACCGATGGTCAAAATGGGACGTCACAAGGAGATTCTCAGCTCGTGTTAAACACATGAATGGTTCAACAATCAAGTTCGAAGGACATCATGTAGAAAAGTAGAAAGAAACTTTTCATGGGAAAATATCAATTAGACGATAAAGGAAAAGCACAGTCACACGCTATCATGAAAAACACTCCAAGGGTGGAGTAAAAGAAACAAGATCGAGTTGCTAAACTGCGAGAACGAAATTTTTACAAAAGTGAAAAGTGAAAAATAAAAGAAGAAGTGAGATGACATCAGTAAATCTCTACCTTTTCTTTTCTATCAGGGAGAAAAATGGAATTGAGAAGACGGAGGCTAGAAGATAAAAACGCTGTGATGGTTTCATAATGGAATTTGAAAAATTCAAATGCCGCACACGATGGTGGTTTTTGGAACAAGGAGGATTTTGATTATGAAGATTGATTGCTGGGAACCGAAATGCAGAAATGGGGTCTCAATATTCCTGATACTTCAGAGCCAGCTATACAATTTGCCGGGTTTGATGAAGGACAAGCAGTTGGTTTTTAAATTTGCGCCTGAACCTAAATGAATACTTACTCTGAACACGGTGGTCATATAGGGCTATAGTGTTCGTCCATCTATGCAAGGGCGAGGTATGCCACTGATGCTGAAAGAAGGACTTCTTGTTGCTGCTTCAAAGAATATTCACCAAGTGCTTGTGACTTGTGCGGTAGATAATCCAGCTAGTAGAGCAGTAATTTTATGGTGGAATATTGGAAGATAGACGACATGGAACAGAGCGTTATTGGATGGACTTTGAGATAAGGAGTAGATGGAGTTACGAAGACTGGATTGAGACAAGACAGCAATGCTTGAAATGATTGGCATACAAAGAGTAGGGGTTTCATGAATGGCGGTAGAAAGCGCTTGGGCACGAGCAGCAAAACTATGGAAGATTGGTTACAAAATTAATCGTGATCAAGAAGCGGGCTTGCATTTGACAGAAGGGCTGTGTTCCGGCAATTTTGTTTACTTCCTTTGATTCGACGGTCGTGCATTAGGTTTTTAGACTTCGTATGACACCAAACGATTTTTACGTGAGTTAGGAGGGCATGTTGCTATGGCATTCGCCCCAGTGAGCGAAAGGGTAAGGTAAACAACAATTAGCCTTGGGCTTTACTTGAAGCTATTAGCGCTCTCTCCGTTCTGATTACTTGTGATATGGATAACGCGTTAGTCGAGCAGTGATTTTGTGGCCAATGGTGGAGCGTTGGAAGATGTACGAGCTGGGAAAGAGCGTGATTGGATAGAGCTGTAGAAAATGACATGGAATACACGAAGCCAGGTGAGTGGAAAAGCGAGCGAGTTAAGCAAAGGACGTATTATTGGACTACAAAAGTTCCTTTTAATTTTGTGGATGGCGAGGGGTGCACCCTCTACGACAGCGTGATGCATGTTTCATTGTGAGGGTTGCCAAGCAATGTAGCGACCTGGTCTTTCAATGCTGGGATTCTTTATACGCAAGAGCTAGAAGAGCAAACTCATGAAAGATTTGGCTGAGCCTCCTATGTTCAAGGTCTGACCTTGCTAGGAGGAGCCTTTTCTGAATACTGAATTCTCTTGCCCTTGTCAAGCGTATTCGACGAGAGTTGCCTCGACAAGGATATTTTCTGGTCTTGGACAGTTAGTACTTGGGAAGAGATGATGTTGGAAACACCAGATAAATCCTCAAAGAGTGGGTCTCATTGGATATCCTGGTAGATGGTCGTTTTGATAAGGCAAAACGAAACTACGTGTTACAATTTCGAGGCTCCTCTTAATCAGCGTATTATTGATGTACAAAAGTCTCTTAGTAGAACCGGAGAAGTCATCATTTGGGATCGATTGGAATGATGGCAGCATAAGAAAGTTTTGAGCAGGTTAATCGGATAAAACAGAATAAAACTATAAAATGGCATGTTCTTAATTGAAATGGAGAACTGCTTTTATGATGTTTAGAAAATAAGAGAGATGGCAGAAACTCATATATGAAAGATTGCAATTTTTAAAATATTATTTAAAAGTTAATTTTTGCTATGCTATAATGGGTTAGATAATGTACATAGAGTTTACACGCCAGAGGTCGCTATCGTTCTAGGAAACAAAGTAGAATCTTTTAACTTGTTTGCCTCTAGCGTGTTTGTATTGTTAGCAATCTCATCGTTTGTCATGTTTCTTGCAGAAGATTCCCAGCATTTCGACATTTTGAATGGCTTTTATTATCCACGTTGTTGTAGCTGCAGCATTAGGAACTAATAGCTTTTACTCAAAATAAAGCGCGTCACAACGACGATTATATTGCTTTCGAAGCTATTCTCGGTAAGTTCAGTGCTCTAGATGCCATTAAAGAAGTGTTAGATTTGTCTAACGTTAAATGCGACATCAAATTACTCTGATCATGAAATGAGCGTGGTGTGAAGCCAGCGAACAGCAATATCAAGGACATCAGTCAAGTGAAAACTGGTTCTAGCGCCAACGGCAAATGATGGCACAAATACTATCAAACATTTGACAGACACGCAGCTCAAACTAAGAAAGCTACTCGACGGTTGCTCAACCTCTTCTTGCCTAGCAGCTTATAATTCTTTAATGAATGGTAGCTAAGGCCATGGTTCTAAATAGCGTTTTTGAAAGTGTTATCCAAAAACGAGCATCCCGATTACGCTTCAAAAATCATCTATACTTACAAAATTAGTAGAAAATTACACGCCGCTCAGTCACCAGCAACAACAATAATGTTCTTTAATATTTATAAGTCAGCGAATTGTTACACTATGGGCCCGATTTCATCAGCGTTTCCCGTTCAGATGTCAATACTATTATGACACAGTTAATCGCAAGACCAAAAAGGTACTGTTAACAACAACACCGCGTGATGCTTATGCACCGATTGCTCAGATGGTGGCAACAATCAAAAAGGACAAATTAAATGGCATGCTGGCATTTTACGTGGGGATTCACTGACCATACGTTAGAAAATCTCTACGGAATCAAAACAAACTATTATGTTCGGACTGAATTTCACTCTTTTTCCTGAAATTGGTAGACTTTAGTTAGGCGGGTATTGATGTTTATATAATGACAAAGAATTTCTACCGCTGCAAATGGCAAGTCACTATGCTGCAGGAGATATTCATTTAGATTCAGAACAGCATTGGGATTCGTTCGAGAGCGTTATGCATTAAGTGGTGGAGGCTAACGATCGTGGTATCAAGAAAGGTCATTGCGGCAATTATTAAAAAGTTGACTCATCGCCATGCAAGCGAAATCATAATGCGATTATTTCGAGATTACAAGATTCAGTTCAAACCAACATGAGTATTGAAACGACGATGACTCATTAAATACCCAGTTGGGAAAACTGGTGGTAGTTATACGGTTTAGCTCGCAAGCGGTTACCGGAGAGGAAGAGCAGGTCTTCTCCTGTCTTATGCTGGGCGCCAGATGCGAATCTTTTCACGAGGGAATTAAATCAAGATAGTTTGAACGCAGCCAGCCGCAGTCTGTGAAAGTAATGGAAGCAATTTGTACATTGATTTGATATTCATCTCGCATATTGTATTTGATGTGGACGACGGTCCCAAGACACGTCAAGACACACGCAAGAGCTTTTTGATGGAAAGTTACGCGCGAAGGAGTCCGAACGATGATTATTTCAGACTTCTCATCGTAGAAAGGGCATGTTTGAGACGCCTGAAGAAAAGATTGCGGCGAATTTTCATGAAGTTCGGCAAACTGCTAAAGAAGTAGCAGATGATCTCACTTATTCTCTATGAGCAGAAATTTATTATACTAGCGATATCTTAGGACTGGATAGAAAATCATTCAACTTAGGTGGGACGAGTTATGCCTCAATTGAGTTTAGTATGATAAACACCATACAGAGATATCCACAGCGCGTTAAGCAATGTTCTGCGTTTAGGAATTACACCAGTTGTAGCCCATATTGAGCGCTATCATTGTTTGGAAAACGATGTAGCAGGACTGATCAACATGGGTTGCGAGAGGCAAATCTAATAGCTCCAGTGTACTAAAACCCCAAGTTATTTGAGGAAAATATAAATTCATGAAGAAGCGAGCACACAATTCTTTGACGTGAACAGGATCGTGGTCCATTTTAGTAGCAAGTGATAAGGCATAATTTAGCCACGCCCTCCTATGGAGGAAGCCTATCGCATCATTTCTTGCCCACATGGCAACGCATATGGCAGACGTTATTTCGTAAAAATCACAGAAATATTATTAAAAGATGAATTAATTTAGAGAAAAATGAAAATCAGAGTAATCAAGCAGTAGAAATTGATATCTTGTCATTAATTAAAACCTTATGGAGAAGAAAGTTTATTATTGTAGTGACAGCATTTGTGATGGCTATTTTCGCTTTAATCTACAGTACTGTTATAGCAAAAACCATCTGCATAGTAGTGGGCCAACACGGGCTTTATGTTGTTAATCGTCAGCAAAACGATAATTCTACGCTCAACCAGGATTTACAAGCTGGAACACACGGTAGTTAAAGACTATAAAGAAATTATTTTATCTCAAGATGCATTAACTAGCAATTGCAGATTTGAAAATTGAAGCTGCAAACCAAGTGAATTGGTTACATCAATGTTACTGTTCCAACAGATACACGAATTGTACTCTATTGCCGTTTCAGAAGGTAATGCTGAAGAAGCCGCTCGCATTGCTAATAGTGTTCGTCAAGCTGCGGCAGCAGAGAAAGATTATTATGTCAACAAAAGTAGTGGATGCTACGACGCTAGAAGCAGCAGAAGTCGCTACCAAAAGAACCTTCTCTCTCCACACAAAACGAAAGACTTTTGATTGGTTTTCTTTTCTTGCAGGAGGCATGCTTATGTCTGCTATTAAAGTACATTTGTTGTGGAAGTTTTAGATGATAGAATAAAGAAACCAGAAGATGTAGAAGAAGTACTGGAATCACTCTAAGCTGGAGTTGGTGTCTGAATATGAATAAGCTTCAAAATAGAGAAAAGGAATGCCAAGTCTAGGAATTATGAAAAAGCACTCAGAGAATTAAGAAAGTCAGAGGAGTATTATAATGCTCGGTGAACCAATGTCCAACTTAGTGGGTGATAATATTAAGGCTATTGCAAATCACTTCAGTTCAGCCTGGTGAGGGGAAATCAACAACTTCCACAAATCAGCTATCGCTTTTTGCTCGTTCAGGTTATAATACCTTATTGATTGATGCGGATATCCGTAATTCCGCTAATGTCGGTGTTTTAAAGCCCGTAATACATTACAGGCTTGACAGATTATTTAGCTGGTGCAGCCGATTTAGTCAAACGGCGTGTGTGTGAAACAACATTGAAAATTATTCGTGATTGAAGCAGGGCAAAATTCTCCAAACTCCTACTGCACTTCTTCTTCAAAGCAAGAATTTTGAAATGATGATTGAGATTTTGCTGGAAATCGCTATGACTATAGCTATTATCGATACCTCCCTATTGGGCTTTGTGATTGATGGCAGCCGCCATTATTGCTCAAAAATGTGATGCTGCAAGCCTTTAGTTGTAGAAGCCGGTAACGTGAAACGTAAAGCATTACAAAAAGCAAAAGAGCAGCTAGAGCAGACTGCAACTCCGTTTTCTTTGGGAGTTGTTTAAACAAAATATGATGTTCAATTGGACAAATATGGTTCATATGGTAATTATGGAGATTATGGAAACTATGGAAAGAAATAGGATTTGATAAGTAAGGAAAGATTATGAAATTAACGAGAGCACACGAGTTATCTTGATGATAGTGGATGCTGCTTTTACTATATATAAGTGGTTATATAGCTTTATCTTTGTCTGAGTATAGAGACATCAAATGATATGCTGTTTAAAACACCTTCCATTGTCGTAATTTACCTTCTTTTAGGTTTAATCATCACGTATTTTTCAATTATTAATCGTTACACAGATTATAAGACGTTACAAAATTTCTTATTCTACTGGGAACTATCTCATTGCCAGCCTAGTGGAATTGTTTTTATCCATAACCATTAGTTATCGTTTTCTTTTGCTTAGTTGCATGTTTTCATTCTATTTACGATATCAATCAGATTAGCTTGAGAATGTGGCTCTAAAGAATGGAGTGAATACGAAGAAGTTACAAACTTTGAAAATGTTCAGGATTAGTGCTCGGCGCGAGACGGAGAAATCTTTTATTACTGCGCTAAAGACTCGCCAGATTTGAAAATCGCTGCGATTGTCGATAAAGATGTGACAAGGTTCTTTTACATTGGTGTTAAAGTTGTTGATCTGATGAACAAATCCTAGAAATGGGAAATAAACTATGAAATTAACCAAATTGATTGCGATCCCCTTTGAAACCAGAGGAATATGAACACTTTTAGAACTTTGCACAGCCATAGAAAGTTAGCACTATTCCTAAATACGAAGAAGTTACAGGGAAACTGAGTGTCAGTAACCATGAGATTGATATTGCTGATTTATTAGGCGCAAAGAAGTAAAACTGGATCAAACAAGTTTAAATTCAAAATCTCAAAGGCAAGACCGTATTAGTGACAGGAGCTGGAGGTTCTATCGGTTCAGAATTATGTCGGCAAATTGAGCGCTCTTTTCCCAAAAGGCTATTACTTTAGGCATGGCGAAAATTCTATTTATGTGATACAAAGAGCTGCTCGCACAAGGTTATAAGAGGTACCATTGAGGATTGAACCAATCATTGCAGATATTCAAGACAGAGAGCGAATTTTTAAACCGATGGAGACTTATCTATCCAGACTCGTGTTTATCGCGCCGCCGCCGCCTGGCAAACACGTTCCTTGATGGAGCATAATCCAACTGAAGCAGTCAAGAACAACATATATGGTACATGTAAGCGGAAGCCGCCAAAGCAGCTGGAGTTGGGCAAGTTTGCTGGTGATTGAGCGAAGACAAAGTCGCCGTCAATCCCTCCAAATGTTATGTGTGAGTCTCACTAAGCGAGAAGCTGCTGAAAATGATTGTAACAAGCTCCGAATGAAGAAGGGAAAACACTTTTGCTGCTGTTCGATTCGGAAATGTTTTGGGTAGCCGGTAGTGTTGTTCCACTATTTAAAGAACAAATTACAAAGCCGGCCCTATCGCAGCAACTGATTTGTGCATGACACGTTACTTTATATGACAATACCAGATAGCTCAAGTTTTAGTTATTCAAGCAGGAGCCTTATGCATGGGGAGAGATTTTCGTATTAGATATGGGAGAACCGTTAAGATTTTGAACTTAGCTAAAATGATAACCTAAGTGGTCACACTGGAAAATGAAAATTAAGATTGTTGAAAGTGGTATTCGCCCTGGTGAAAATCAGGCTGAAGTATTACTGCTCTTCAGGAAGAACGCAAAGCAGAGCAAATTCATGAAAAATATTTGTTGAGACAACGTTCATGCTTTTGTCAAAAGAAGAAGTGGATGCTTTTTAGACGTGTCCTGATTTCCAATCTTTAGATGGACAAGGAGCTCAAAGAAAAATGGTGCACTGCACAGCAGTAAAAGATTTAATAGCACGAATAAGGGTGGAAACAGATGATTATGGATTTCAGAAAACCATTTGAAGATATGGCTTTCGTCTCCAACAATGCATGGGATGAATTAAAATACATGACCGAAGCATACAATACAAATTGGACGTCAACTGTTGGTCAAAAATATCAATGAAGTAGAATTCCTTCAATATGCAAAAGTTGGTTGCAAAATACGCGGCCGTTTTGCTTCAGGAACTTCTGCTCTGCACATGGCAATAAAGGCAGCAGGACACATGGCGATAAGGTCTCTTTGCTCGACTGTTACTTTTGAAGCTACAAATAAACTATAGTAGATGAAGGGCTATTCCTGTTTTTATTATTGATAGTGAATACGATACATGGAATATGGATCCAGCAGCTGCCTAGAGAGAGCTGGAAGTTTATCCAGAAGCAAAAGCAGTTGTACTCGTCTCATCTTTATGGAGTTCCCGCCAAGATTGATGGAAAGTCAGGAGCATCTCAGAAAAATATCAAGCGATAAGGCATGGAAGATGCTGCGGAATCTTCTAGGTGCTTCGTATAAGGGTATCTGCAAACAGGTCTCCTTTGAGTGCATATAATGCACGTTATTTTCTTTTAATGGGAATAAGATTGACTACGGGATCATCTGGGGAATGTTTTTAACAGATGATTTAGAAGCTGCAACAAAGTGCGTAAATGGTCGACTCAAGCACGTGAAAACGCTCCATGGTACTACAGCATGAAGAAATTGGGTATAATTATCGTATGAGCAAATGTCATAGCTGAGCACTGTGGACAGCTCCTTATTTAGAAGAACACATTGCACAAAAAGAAAGCAACTCATCAACTGATAAAGAAGGATTAAAAGACCTACCTATCAGCACATGAATCCACATGATGGAGATGGAACCTAACTTTTGGCTAAGTTGTTTATTAATTGATGAACAGGCAATGTGTAAAAGCAAGAGGCGTGAGAGAGAGCCTTTATATCTCTGAGGAAGGGAAGAGTTGTGTCTCAACAGAAATTTTAGAACGTTGGGACGCTATAATATTGGTTAAGGTCGTCCAATTTGGAAGCCAATGGCACATGCAGCCTCGTTTATCGGAACCATGATTTTATTACCGTGAAGGAATATCGAGTCGAGGACAAATGCCTCATGGTAGTTGGGGGAGATAAAGCGAGAGACGGCCGCCTTTTAGATACTGGTATGGATCTATTTTGTCGTGGGTATGCGTCTCTCCGTCCGACAACAAGATGACTGCAGAACAACAAGATGTCATCATCGAGATAATAAAAAGTGTCGAATTCGATTGAATTAGGAGAGTAATGTTCATGTCGCCTTCAAAGCCCATTATTATTATGAGAAATACTTTTAAACGTTTATTTGATTTCTTTGCATGTTCATTGCTGCTATTATTCTTTTTCATGGTTATTTTTAATCATCGGTTTGTTAGTAAGGATGAAACAGGATCTCCAGTCTATTTAACACAGCTCGTCCTGGCAAAATGATTTTAATATGTATAAGTTCTGTACTATGACAGATGATCGTGATGAGGCAGGAGAGTTGCTACTGATGAAATCCGCCTAACTTCTTTTTGGGAAAATGGCTGGCGATACTATACGATGAAAGCTGCCAGAGCTAATATTCTAAAAGGCGACAGCGTTCTTTGTAGGCCGCGCGTCCTTTATTGGTTCGAGACATGGTGACTATGACAGAACAACAACGAGAACGCCATTCTGTTAGACAAGGCTTAACGAAGCTTTAGCTCTGAAATCAATGTGGGCGAAATAATATTTTGTGGCAAGATAAGCTTGAGTGGGATGCAAAATATATTAGGGAAATTACTTGGGAGACTTAAAAATTATTCTGCAAACAATTCATAGCTGTGTAGCCTTTATAGAGAGAGAGGATTACTGATGGAGATGGCTAGTTACTGCGTGAAGATTTCGAGAGTATTTGTTATGCGTACAGGAGTTATATCTGAAGAATATTATAATCAAAAACAAGATGAAGCAAAGCAAAGGACTACTCAAATGAAAAATTATAGTGCTTTTGATGCACCCTCGATGCAAAGATGAAAAACCAGAATATTTTCAGCTTTAGCTATAGATGTGGCGTTTAACCAAACCTCACAACCAGATGAAACTGTTGATGGTAGAAAGATGGCACACTGCCTTCCGAATTAGAAGCAATTTCAGAAGAATACGTTATGTGTTATCCAAAAGATCATGCATGTTGTTGGACATGAACAAAATCAAAGGTTTAGAGAAGTAAATTTTGAATAAGACATTGTAAAAATGACCCAATCGCAAGAATGGATACGGATGATATTTCACGTAGATCGTTGCCAGAAGCAACTGATATTTTGAAAAATTTCCTGAAGTTGATATCGTAGGTGGGCATATTGCAGAGTTTATCAAATGAAACGACAAATATTATTAGTGTTCGAAAGTTCCACTTCACATGAAGAAATTACAATATACTTAAAAAGATGCCCATTTAATCATATGCAGCATGTTATAAAGAAGTGTTGTAATGGCTGCAGGAATTATAAAGAATGGCATTTTAATGAAGATTATTAGTTTGTGGATTAGAATGCATCTGCTTAAAGCACACCTTCTACAATTTAGACTCGATACTTGTATTCGTTCGAGTAGGAAATGAAAATGCATAGTAGAAGAGGTGGGAGAAATTACTAAGAGCTGATCTTCAAAAATTTATGTTGTTAAAGTCAATATCTAAGTTTATATAGTTAATGTATTAGAGATTATAGTCCAAATAGTACGCCCAGCACAAAGCTTGGGGTATATAAAAATTGATTAAGAGAAAAAGAGATATTTAATTGCAAGAGCTTATATTGAAAGAGGTTCAAAATCGCATTAAGCTTGTTATCAGAGTTTGATAACATTTACAAGGCGCAATCACAAGATATTCCATTGGTGGTAACTTAGCTCAAATTTTTCAACAATAGACGTATCAAATTCAAGGAATTTACCTTTGAATGCCAATTTTTGAAGTTTTTGAACCATACGGTATTGATTCAAAATTAATTCAGATATCCAGATTACAACTCCCGTTGTGGAAGTTGTAATCTTATTGATGATGGTCAAATAGATAATATTTTGTCATATCGTTACCCCATTGAAAAATTCTTGAATGAACTTAGCTGTTTTAGCGTCTTCAAGATCAATATACTCTGCATAATTGTCTTTTGTGATGATGCTATCATCTGGACAGTGGAAGTTCATCAGATTTGTTTGCTGTTAGTACACCGTTTTGCCATGATTTAATATAAGCTTTCTCCAATCAAAGTGGATATAAGCTTCGACATCGATGTGTTTGAGAATGGAGCATGACTTCGTCAGTTTTAGACATAACGGATAGGTCACCATTATAGATGCGAATAGCATGTTCTAATTCGCATCAGGAATCTTTTTAAGAGCTTCGCTTCTGATTGGTTCTTCATACTGAGTATAACCATGTTCGGTCATAATATGTTGGGCCAATGGGCCTGGGCAAGGTAATCAAAATTCTTGTGAGATTCTTTGCTGTTTATTGATGCAGTAGCAGGAGTTAGTTTACGAGTCATCGCAGTCTGCACGTCAAACTGTATGATCGTTTTTGCAGTCACTAGAGAATGTTCTGTTATAAAGCTGAAATTATTTTCAGGGGTCAGATAAGTCTTTAGTTCTAGATGAAAGACACTAGGACGGAATACCTGAGCTTGATGATAATACGTTTTGTAAGAATAATAGACGTGTTTTTGTTATCCATCTTGTTAAGATTTTGGATAAAAATATCTTTTGCTAATTTCCTATCAAAAATCTTGAGTTAGGTATCACCTTGTTTTGGATTGATTTTTCAATCATGTATTCAACGAGGGCACACGGGTCAATAATGGCAGCGTGCAGATGATAGATTTGTTTTGGTTCAGGGACCATCGTAAGAACCGATAGAACCTGCTGAAGTTTTCAAGATACGGAGTCCATCTGAACTCAATTCACAGCGGTTGTGAAGCGTCTTTGAGAATCAAGTACATGATTTCAGGTCCAATAGCAACCTGCGATATTAGCTGAAATTTCTGCAAGTAGCTTGTTGTTAATGATCTTTCCATGATGGTGTAAGATCCACCAGTATTGGTAGTAGAAGGAACTCTAGCTGAATAATAAAGCTTGATATTGTGCAACCATAAAGGTGAACATTTGACCGATAGCACGCATTACTCGCCAAGATAGCATTATTGGCACGAATTATTTGTATCAAAGTGGAGTGCTCCACCAGCTCCAGAAGCAGCATTTAGCATCAATTTTGTACCATTACGTTTGACATTATAAATGATTGGTTTCAGAGTTAGTTAATTTAGAGTCTTTCATCAAGACACCCTCCCAATGTTCTTTTTGTTCAAAGATTTCATTTGTAACGGTCATAACCAAGTCGTTCCGGTATAAAAGACGGACATCATGATTAACATTGATGGATAGTATGATGTAAAAGTCTTCGTGATTGACAACAGAACACTTAAGTCAGGAACTCTGAATTTACCTCTCTATCTCAATTCTTTGACATCTTTTGGAGTTAGTGGTAAATGGGTGAATCCATTGATGGTATACCGCCTTTATACTCACCATCAGCGACCTTTTACCACCTTTGGTGAAAGCTGTTGTTTTGTAAAGTTTTCCGTCAATAACGACATATCCACGTTTACTCTTAATTAACACCGATTTTCTAATATTCGACAGCATCTGGATATTGACCTTTAACTTTATTCATTAAATCTTTAAGATTTTCAAGTTTGGTTTTCAGAATCAAACAATGCCATGTTCATTCAGCACCATGAGATACCACCAGATTGAGAAGTTTGCATAATCTCCAGTAGGTTTGCTGTTTTTGTCATAGTAATGAATGTAACTATCTGTGAACTTGAATTGATAAGGGTCAAAAACTTCTTCCCCAGGATATAATTCTTGGTAATAATTAGAAGCGTTAAAGTTCTTACCTTCTAGATTTTTATAGAAATCGTAAATTTTGTCGAATTTTTCTCGAATATGTGGTTGAGGGAATAGTTTGTAATAAAATTCCTTCATTTCTTCAAGAATATTTCGTTGTACGAAAGGTTCTTCTTTCTCCGTTAGCGATTTCTAAAGGCAAACTTAGCATTTAATTCATCACATTTTTGTTGAGATGGATAGTTGTAAGATACATATTTATAATCCTTAACTTTACTATATGGGAACAAAGCCATAGCCGTAAGTTGAGATGATGTTGAATCTCGATACAATCTATCTCTTCTGATTCTATCTGGATGGATGTTTGGTTTATAAGAATTACCTTTTTCCATATAGATTAGTTCAGGATAATCTGACAATAGTTGGTCACGTTGTTCAAAAGCACTAATGTAATACTTATTATGAAGCAATGTATCTAGGTTGATAACATCTGACGCGTTATAAGCGAATAAGTCTAACATTTCGGTTAGATTTTTAATGAACGGATTACTTGGTTTAATCTTGTCTGATTCCATAATCTGACAACCTAACATACCGAGCAATCGTTTCAAAGCAACCTTGGTCATCTTTTCGTTCAAACGTGCGGCGTCAATATATCGACCAGATTTCAACATATTATTCCTGAATCTAAATGAATTTAAGCTATAATCAGGTTCACTATAGGTCGTATGAACTCTTCCTGGACGATTTGGTTTAACACATAGACGCTTATACATGTTGGATTTAAAGTCTTTTGTAAATAGTTGGTCGTTGTATATGCGCAAACTTTCTGTGGTACAGTTTTTATCAATTTCGAACACACCATTTTCGTCAGGTGTTGTGAATAATTCGTCATAGAGTGCTGCAAGTACAGTTGTATCATATTGATATCCATTGTAGGATACCAAGAATGGGAATTTTGTTTTTTCAAATTCAGGGTCGGTATCACGAACAAAACGTTCAATTGGGTATAATTTGTCACCGACTTTTAAGTATTTGTATTTATTATCATCTGTTGAGTAAGATATTACTATTATTTTAGATACCAATGTTTTTAATAGATGGTAAGCCCCATCTGGTTTTGAAATATTATATAATCTGACATCACCTTGAAAATCGGATTATGTTTCAAAATGCAGCTGTGGTTAGTTTCAATAATTGCTTATGAGATACATATTTTTTCAATTATCAATCTCTAAGTCACCATATGGGTGACTTAAATAGATTGATATCTTTTGTAGTAGAAGACATCGACAGTTCCTTTTTACCTTCATAAGGTTGAATGTTGCGATAGTGTATATGTTTCTCAAAAACTCAATATCATAATGTTGAAATTTACAGACATATGTTACCCTTGGATCCTTTTCTTCTTTTTATTTCGTCGTCCGTCAACTCGCTTGAATACATACCTGTGAATCGTTTATCTGATAAGTAAGTTTCGATTTGATAACTTGTCTGGATTGTTACCATTTGTATCATTATACCAATCTTCCAATTTATAGGCAGCGATGCTAATTTCAGGTTCTAGTATCAATCATACGATATTGTATCATAAAACCCATTGATTTTTGAACTGGTTAATGATGGTTTCAACTCATACGTTTGAACTTTATATTTACTACCAATTTGACCTTTTTGTTAACATTTTGAGATACCAAGCTTCATATAAATCGTAAAGAAAATCAGCAGC
>BNJT01001938.1_pt1 | contig 41446 bp, 63 predicted proteins | sample 8540491 | NCBI WGS metagenome assembly BNJT01 (sample SAMD00202455, study PRJDB9452) | human saliva metagenome | host: Homo sapiens | reverse complement strand
TAAAAATTATATATAAGTTAATTTTAAACCCCCAAATTTTTATATTCTTATTAGAATCAATAAAAAGGGCTATTGTAAATTAAATAGTTGAGTCCCAAAAGAAAAAGCTTATTATAAAACATCTAAAGAATATTTGTTATCATGAAACAGGAGATTATACAATAAGTAGTGGCTCTTTCCAAAGCTATTTTCAAAAAGATGAAGTTACAGTAATAGAAAGTTAGACTAATTTAGATATTGAAGTCTTTACTAGAATTATTAAAGTGGAAGAAATATTAAGTAAAGGAGCTAACTAGTAGCTCCCTTCTTAATTTCTAATTTAGATGTTTTTGGAGAATCTGAAATTGAAGCTGCTAATCTACTTTTTTTCTTCATCCACTATATTTTGAGCTAGTTCTTGAATTTTACTCATAATCCACATATAAGTTGTAGTTCCTTCAGAATAATCAGCTTCTGCATACATGTCAACTCTATTATCTTCTCTTAATTTTTTTCATACTTGTTTAAAATGCTTTAAGATCTGATTTTGGGTAAATTGCAAAAGTTGAACCTCCACCTTTTTTTATTAGTGAAAAGGCTGGTACATCACTAGGTCCATCTGCTATATATATCATATTTTTAAATAAAACTCTTCTATTTCCTTCTTTTAATTTTTAGCATTGACATCATAGCCAGTATTTTTTTATTTACACCTTTATTTATTTCAAAATATAGCTCTTGTCTTTTGAAGTATTATCAATAGTATATCCTATTTCACTAATTTCAAAATTTACCATTTTTCGTCTTTTAGCTTTGAATTAGTTCACAGCCCCAAATATCTTCTACATATCCTTCTATGATAGAGCCTTTTATCATTTCAACCATACCTGTACTAACGATATAGTGTTCTACCTTGATATTATATTCTTGAAAAAAATTGAATTTCTTTTTCAATAAGTTCTTTTAGTTTTTTTCAAATATTTCAGGAATACCTTTATAGAATTTTAATTCTTTTCCCTAATTCAAAAAAAGCACCTTATTATTTAAACCTTTAAATACTCCTTCTTTTGTCTTATTTATAAAAGTGATTCAAATAAATAGTATCTCTATTAACTTTTACTTGTTGTTCTTCCCAATACTTCTTTGGTAGAGAATTTACTTCTTCCCAAAAATTTCCTTTGAATCAACTCCATATTTCTTAAAAATTGGATCCTGCATATATCCATCTACTAAAGTTTTATCAAAATCCCAAATAACTGCAATTATATTAGACATAATCACTCCTTTATTTTTAAATATTCAAACCATTGTAAAAATTGATTGTGGCATCAAAAATAGTCTCATCTTTTATATGCTCTTTTAGCAAATTCATAAAGAGCTTCTGGATTTATAGCATAAATCTTTCTTTATTAGTATTTGTAGAGTCTATTTTCTTTTCATAAATGAATTATTTTTAAATTCTATTTTTCAATGCTTCCTTTTTCTCTTTCTTTTTCTTTGTTTTCATAAATTTTTTTCCATCTATTGTAAGAAGATAAACTTTTCCATCTAAATTTCTGAGTAGTCTTCTAGATATAGATCTACTATTTCACTATCTCCATTTTTAACTTGAATATAAATTTTTCTTTTCACGATTTTTAGGACTTAACATGACAAACTCATAAGTTTGAGTATTCGTTTTATTTGTACTAGGGAACAGCAATGTATTTAAATTTATGATAAAAACAAAAAAATATAATAAATCTTCACAATCATTTTGAGATGACAAAGTAGAACTATAAATAAATTCATTTTCATCTATTATATTTCTATTTTTCAGTATGTCTTAAATAATTCTTTATACTTTTCTATATATTTATTATACAATATTTGAGAAATTTTTAAAGCTGCATTTTTTGAATTCTTTGTAATGCTTTGTCCCCTTTAATAAAAGATGTAGAAATACAACCTGGAATAACACTCTCATCACCAATCTTAAAGCCACTCTACATTGGTTAATTGATTAGTAATCTCCTAAAATATTAAGAACATAACTATCTTGATTATATCTATACATATCAAATATATCTTTATCTCTTTGCTAAATGATATTTTCCTTTCTGATCTTTAGCCATATCAAATTTTCATCTTTTCTTTCCATTTTCTTTATTTTTAATTTAGATTAGGACTCAATCTCCATAAAAAGCTTTTCTTTTTACCTTTTTTTGTTTCTCAGTAAAATTATATTCACTCAATAATTTTTTCATAATTTTTCGAAAATCATCTTTTATTGATCTCTCAGCTTTCATCTCAATTTCATTTTTTATTTTCAGTAAGATTTCATTATAAATATCTTCTTTAAGATGTCCAACCAAGAGCAATAACCTTATTATCTTTTTACAGTATCATTAGCTACTTTCATTTCCCAACTTATTTTTACACTAACTTTCTGGTTTTAGTTTGTAATCTCCATACCTCACTCATGATATCCCCTCCAATAAGCTCATTTACTAATATTATATCTAAGATTTTTATAATATTTCAATTATTTTTTTATTAAATTTTCTATTCATTTAAAAAGAAAAATAATTTTTTTAAAAATTTTTACTTGCAATTTTTAGAATTGTGTATACTAGAAAAAAATTTAAAATTAAAAGGAGGAAGTCGCAATGAAACAAATACTAACAACAACTAACAGATATTGGCAAAACTGGCATAGGTAAAGTTGTGTGTATGTTTTGAACATAGATACAACTTTTTAGTGTACTCTAAAAAGTATCTATGTCAGCGATATAGAAATCCTTAAAATATATGGATAAAAAGCTGCATGGTAAATAAATTAAACTATGCAGCTTTTTCTTTTTAGAGTTTTATATAAAAAAATAAAAAAATCTAGGGAGGATTAGTTATGATAACAGAAAAACAAAAAAAGGTTATTTTTGGAGAATTTGGTGGAAGCTATGTTCCAGAGGTAGTACAAAAAAAGCATTAGATGAATTGGAACTAGCATACAATAAATATAAAGATGATGAAGAATTTTTTTAAAAGAATATCATCATTATTTAAAAGATTATTCAGGTAGAGAAACTCCTTTATACTTTGCTGAAAAGTTTAACAAATTATTTAGGTGGAGCAAAAATATATTTAAAACGTGAGGACTTAAATCATCTAGGAGCTCATAAACTAAATAATGTTATCGGACAAATTTTACTTGCTAAAAGAATGGGTAAGAAAAAAGTTATTGCTGAAACAGGTGCAGGACAACATGGAGTTGCTACTGCTGCTGCATGCTTTGCAAAGTTTGGAATGCAATGTGATATCTATATAGGGAGCTTTAGATGTTGAAAGACAAAGACTAAATGTTTTTCCGTATGGAAATGTTAGGAACAACTGTTCATGCTGTTGAAGCAGGAGAAAAAAACTTTAAAAGAAGCTGTTGATGCTGCATTTGAAGCATGGATTAAATAACATAGAAGATACTTTCTATGTACTAGGTTCTGCCGTTGGCCTCATCCCTTATCCTAGCATGGTTAAAAGATTTTTCCAAAAAGTTATCAGTCAAGAAGCTCGTAGACAAATTTTTAGAAAAAAAGAAAAATCGTTTACCTGATATAGTAATTGCCTGTGTAGGTGGAGGTTCTAATGCTATTGGAGCTTTTGCAGAGTTCATTCCTGACAAAGAGGTAAAAATTAGTTGGAGTTGAAGCAGCAGGAAAAGGAATAGATACTGATAGACATGCTTGCAACTCTTACATTAGGGAACTGTTGGAGTAATAGATGGTATGAAAACTTATGCTCTATTCAATGAAGATGGTTCTGTAAAAACCTGTTTATTCAATATCTCCTGGTTTAGACTATCCAGGGTGTTGGACAGAACATGCTTTTTCTAAGAGATAGCAAAAAGGGCTGAATACGTTCCTGCAACTGATGATGAAGCAGTTAATGCTCTACTACTTTTAACTAAAAGAGGGAATTATTCCAGCCATTGAAAGCTCTCATGCTCTAGCTGAAGTTATTAAAAGAGCTCCTAAAACTTGATAAAGGATAAAAATTATAATTGTAAATATTTCAGGTCGTGGAGATAAAAGATGTTGCAGCTATTGCTGAATATTTAAAAAATAAATAAAATCATAAAAACAAGGAGCTAGAATCTTGACTCCTTGTTTTTCAATTAAGATATAAAGAAAGAGAACTTTTTAAATTTATTTTTTATTTTTAAATTCCTATTTTCTCTTTTATTTTTTGACTTAAATTTGTCTCGTTCTTAAAACATAATTTGATTTCATTATAAACTTTATGGGAGATATATAATATATCATAAAGTAATTCATAACTAAACCATTATTTAAGATATGTGGTAATTTTCTTATCAAATGTATCCCAAATCTTGCTACTTGAATTTTTTTAAAATTTCTTTATTCATATTGTTTCTCCTATTTCAATAAAATATAATTTATTTCCCCTAAATATTAGTAAAATTTTTAGACTTTTTATTTTTTTCTACATTATTATTTTTATAAGTGGATAAAACTTATTTTTATAGAGGAATATTTGTAAAAATCTTTCACTTCTTTTGCATTTTTAAAGTTTCTTTTTAATTTATTTACATCATAATTATATAATTCATCTTCTAAATTATTAATATATTTTTTCCCATTCTTCTTCCATTTTATTTTTAGCAATATCAAAACCATTTTTCTGTATCAAGCCAATATTGAGTAATTGCTTCATCATGCTTAGTAACATATTTCTTAAATTCTTCTATTATCTTTTTAGCAATTTTTCTTCCAACTATCACTAAAGATTCCCCAAATTGCTACACCAACAAGAAGAGTCTGCAATACCTAAAGTTATGGGTACTCCTATTGAAGCTACAAAAGCTGTTGCTGTTGCTGTTCCACCTGCAATAGATATTCCTAATGCTGAAAGGACACTCACACCTTTTGCAACTAATATATATGCTCCTAAATTCCCTAAAGTTGATGCCCAAAAAAGCTAATCCACCTAATGTTCTTTCTCCAGCTAATCCACCTATAAAAGCACTTTTTAAAGTCAAAGTCAAGGTCAATATTTATACCACTAGAACTATTTGTTAATTCAAGACTTTTTGTGTTTCTACTAAGTATTCATCCATTGTGTCTTTAAATTTTTCAGTTGTTTTTCTAAATTTTTCTATAGATATCTTGTATTTCTGAACTTATATAAGAACCTAATTCTTCTAAATCAGCTTTTTATTCTTATATCCTCTTTTTGTCTATTATTTTTATGATGTTCTCTTCAGTTAACATTTGATTGAAATCTTCTTTAAATTTTATTTTTAGTTTCAGTATCCAAATCAAAAATTCTATTTTTAACATTTCTATTATTCTCTTCTAATGAAAATTTTCTTTTTGGTTCATTTTTCTTTATTTCTTCAAGTAATTTAAAAACAATCTTCTCTTTTTGTTTATTAACTTCTCATAGTTTTTCTATTTCTCTTTTCATCTCAGATGATTCACTTTTTAGCATACTCTTTAGTAAGATTAAATACCTCATTTTCAAGTAGCTTAGGTAAATTTTTCTATTGTATTTTTAATTCCTTTTTCAAAATCTTCTCTTAGATCTTCAATATCAGTCGTGTATGTAAAAATCTTTTTCTTAAATCTTTTTCTGAAAATAATTTTTAGAATTGTTTGAATATCTTTTTCAAAATGATTCAGGAAGTGTCTTGGTAAATCTATCACAACCACTATCACATATAAATCTGTTCTAGGATTTATATGATGTGCATGTGTAGCAACTATAAATAAATTAGACATTGGAGATAAACCAGTTCCTTCTATCTAAAGGAGGTAAAACTTCAAGAGGCTTCTTTTAAATAATTTGCATCTTCAGTTTGTAAAAAACCTGATGCTTGAGATAAATATACTAACACATCAGCTTTTTAACTTTGCTTGACTTGCGACTATATTATCACTATCTATTCCAGCAGTAATACCAGGAATATCTAGAATATCACAATTTTTAAAATAGGAGAATCTATAAATAGTACTGCAGAACCAATATCTTTGTTATACTCTTACACTTTTCTACCTCATATTGAGATAACATTTCTGCATTTCCACCTGCAATTTCCACTCTCTACAATATTTTTCATCATATAATCTAGTATCGTCCCATTCTTCATCTTTACCTTTTTAAAGATCCATAATTCTTCTTCCATATAAGCTGGTCTATCTAATATATCTTTTTACATATACAATTATAGATGTTGTAGGAGTCAATTTGTAGGCATTTTCTCTTTACCTAATAATGCATTAATCAAGTACTTTTTCCTGAATCTGATTTTTCCAGAAACAATTCTAGAGTTTTTCTTGCTATTGCTTCAATATTTTTTCTTAGTCCTTCTATTTTACCTTCATAGTTTAGATTATTTTTAGGTGAATAATCTTTAATATAATTTATTATAGTTCTTTTTATATAACAGAACCTTACTCCAACTATCTTTAACCTCTAATTTATTTGGAATATCTCTTTTTATAATTGGTAATTTCATCTAATGATTTTTCCTGTTTTTGATAATACAACTAATTCTTCCAATGATATAGTATCAAATTTTGTTCTAGTCTCGAAAATTCTATCTTGTCTTACCCTATTAATTCAGCTAGTTCTGCTTGTGTTAATTTTAAATAATCTTCTCTAAAATCTTTTTAATTTGAACTCTGACATCTTACTTCTCCTTTATATTTATATTTAAAAAGTCAACTTCTTATGTTTCTTATATTATCATACAAGCATGTCAACAATATAATGTTTTATTTTTATAATGTATATCATAAAACAAATTAAATGCGAAAAAGCATACAATACATTAATTTTTATTGGTATAAAAATAAAAACTGTTAAGTTGACTTCTAATTGTAATCAATCATTAACAGTTTTTAATCTATTTTTTTATAACTTATCTTTTTCATAACTTTTTCCAAAAGGAAATAGGTAACCATTTCCCATAATATCATTTAGTATATTCTCTTCTTCATGAGAAGGATAAAAATTTTACAATAGAAAATTTACATAAATTAACATAAAAATGTATATTTCTCTTTTCAAAATAAGGGAGTTACTGTTTCCCAAACTTTTTGTGTTAGGGATGTTTCTTTTCAATTTCACTCCAAATAAAATTTTTCCTATTCCTTTACCTTGAATACCATATTTTACATATAGAAAATCTAGATGATTATGTTGTGTTAATTCATCAATAACAACAATAGCTCCACCTACAATTTCATTATTCATAACAGCTTTATATGCAATAGCTCCTTTTTGTTTCAAGAGATTTATTTATATCTTCTTCTGGAAGAATTTCAAAGTCCTAAATTTTTCAAATTCACTCTCTGCACCTTTTTGAAATGCTTCTTGCATATCTTTTTAAAAAATTTTTTAATTCATCTGAATTAAGATTTAAAAATTTCTAATTTTATCATTAATCTACGCCTATTTTGCTTTTCCGTCCCATAGCTTGATATACTTTATTTTTCAGCTTGTATTATTTCAAACTTAGCTTTTTAATACATTTAATTCACTATCTTTTTCATTTATAAGGCTTCTAGCCAGCTTTTTAAATTCAACATTCCCATTGTTATATCTATTTTTATAATGTCCTGTTATCTCTTTTTGAGTTTTTAAAGTTTTTCTCTTGTAAACTATAGCTAGAAACAGCTTTTTGGTATGATTTATAATAAGTATCTATTTCATTTTAAAGATTTTATTATTGATTTTTCAAAATCAATTCTTGCACTTTCATAACTTGCTTCATCTGTTTTTATATTCCATTTCAACGTATTCCAATTTAAAAAGGTAATGAAATATTTATACTAGCAAGTCCAACTGGTACTGATAGTGCATTGTCAACCTTATTTCCACTTGAAGATAAACTGGTTTGTATACTTACACTTGGATATAGTTTAGCTTCTGTAGCTTTCACATCTTTAAAAAGCTTTTGATAATCTATATTCATATGCTTTTTACATCTGGTCTATTGCTATAACTGATATAGGGTACATCTAAATTAACTCCTATATTTCTGAATGATAAAGTAAATCTTTAGATTTTATTTCAATATTTTCTTCAGGCTTTAAATTCAATAAATCTCTTAGAGTTTGTTCCTGCTCAACTTTATCATTTTGATAAGTTAAAAGTATTTTTAAAATTAATTAAAGATTGTTCAGACTGTAAATATTCCAACTCACTATTTACTCCATATTGATATTTATTTTTACAATAGTATTTATTTTTCATATTGAGCTATCTTATCATTTTATAATTGAAATAGCATTATTTAAATATACTATATTAAAATATGTGTCTACAACATTATTAACCAATGAAAGTCTTACTGCTTCTAAATCTTCTATTGTTGCTTTATGTTTCCCACTCTTGAGCATTTTTACTATTAGATAGTTTCTTCCACAAGTCAAGTTCATAACTTAAAGAAATACTAGCTGAATGTTTTATAGTAGAATTTCCTCCTGTTTTTAAATTCTTTGAAAGCAGATGAACCCAAACTTGATGAGAAACTAGGTACTAAATTTGCTCCTAAAATATTTGCTTGATATAGAGCTTTATTGACATTTATAGGCTGCCTTCTTTAAATCACTATTATTTTTAAAGCAATATTCATTATATTATTTAATTCAGAATTATTATATTCTTTCCACCATTCTTTATCTACCTTATAATTGCTTAGAAATCTCTTGGTAAACCTTAAAATCTTCTGTACTTTGTTTATATGAATTATTTATATTAGCATTAGAACAAGCTACTGTACTTAACAATGCTATACATACAATTATTTTTCATAAATCTCCTTTCTAATTAAAAATAGTTCGTTACTAGCCAAATTTCTTAACTTATTCTCTTGATGAGAGCTTCAATAGGGATCAAGTTTTCTTTGCATTTTTAGCTGGCATATATCCAAAATACAACTCCTACAAGAGTTGAGAATAGAACTGCCATAACTATTGAGAAACTTGAAAATATCATTGAAAAACTTGTTGAGATTGAATTAAATCCCAACCTATTAAAAAGTGATAAAACTATTCCAACAATACCACCTATAAAACATATTAAAACAGCTTCTAATAAAAATTGTTGTAATATATTTTTTCTTTTTTGCACCCTATTGCCATTCTTATACCAATTTCTTTTTGTTCTTTCAGTTACAGATACTAGCATTATATTCATAACTCCTATTCCACCAACAACAAGTGAAATTACTGCTATTGACGAAATTAATATTTTCATAGTCCCTGTTGTACTTTCAATAGTCTTTTTAAGTGTATCTGTATTCATGATAAAGAAATCTTTTTTTACCATGTTGTGCCTTTAATAAATCTGTTATGCTCTTTTGAGCAACTTGAGAATCAATATCATCTTTTACTTTTACAGTGATTGAACCTATATATTTTTACTTTTCGCTTTATTCATAACTACAGTATAAGGAGCAAAAGACATTTAATTCGCTACTATTCATTCCCCATTACATTACTTAAATCAACTGTTCCTATGATTTTAAAAAGGTTTTTATTGAATAAGATAACCTTTCCTATAGGATTTTCATTTTCTCCAAATAAAGATGTATTTTCATCTATAAGTGCTACGAAGTTAAATCAGTTTCATCTTCCTTTTGAGAATGCTCTACCTGATTTGATACTAACTCCTCTTACATCAAAATAGTCTGCCCCAACTCCTTTAAGCTTCCTGAGAATGATTTATTTTTGATAAACTATTGTTCCAGAACTTGAACTGTTAGGAGTTACACTATCCACATAACTTTGCTTTTTCTAAAATATCCACATCTAGTTTGTAGACAAACTTTTTAATTCTATTAGCAAAACGATTCCCCATTCCTTCGCACATTAAATATATCCATAGTATTAGTTCCTAATGAGCTTATATTTGCTAATACTTTTTGTTGAGAACCATTACCTATAGCCACAACACAAACTATAGAAGCAATACCTATTATAATTCCAAGCATAGTTAGAAGTGATCTCATTTATGAGCAACTATAGCTGAAACTGACATTTTAAATGATTCAAAAAATTGATCTTTTGCTACTTGAAATTTATTTTTCTTTAAATCATTTACTGATTTTTATCTTCTTGATTTTCTTTTTATTTCTCTTAATCTAGTATCATTAAATATTTCCCCATCTTTTATTTCAATAACTCTGTTTGCTTGATTAGCAATTCCCTTATCATGTGTTACTAAAATTATAGTATGACCTTCTTCATGTAACTGATTAAGTATTTCCATTACTCTTATTCCACTTTTTAGAGTCCAAAGCTCCTGTTGGCTCATCTGCTAATATTATTTCTCCACCATTCATCAATGCTCTAGCTATAGAAACTCTTTGCTGTTGTCCACCAGATAATTGATTAGGTTTTATTTTTTAATTTAGTAAGCTCTAATTTATCTAGTAGTTTTTCTGCTCTTTTCATTCTTTCATCATGCTCAACCCCTGCATATATAGCTGGTAAAGCAACATTTTCTTGAGCATTTAAAGATGTTAATAAATGATATCTTTGGAAGATAAAAACCAAATTTCTTTTTTTCTAAGTTCAGACAATTCATCAGGAGAAAATCCACTTATCTCTTCTCCTCCTATATAGTATTTTTCCTGAAGTAGCCTTATCCAGACAACCTATTATATTCATAAGAGTTGATTTTTCCTGAACCTGATTGCCCTATGAGTAGAAACAAAATCTCCTTTTTCTATACTGATAGATATATCCTTTAAGATATGTACTCTATTTTCTCCTTCTCCAAAGAATTTATTAATATTCTGTATTTCTATGATGTTTTTCATATTAACCTCCTCATTACATTCTTCTTTGAGGAAGCTTATCAAGTCCTTCTGTTCCATTTAGTTGAGTTACAACCACTTCTTACTTCTGATAAAACCACTTTTTATTTCAATAGAAAGTCCATCTTGTAAACCTGTTGTGACTTCTCTTTCTTCCACTATATTTTTCTCTTTATCTTTTACAACCTTAACTATAGATTTTCCACCTTTCTTTTTGCACAGCTACAACTGGAACTGTCAAAAACATTTTTTTAGCTAATTTATATTAATAGTATTTGTTGTAGTCATTCCTATTCTTAAATTTCCATCAGGATTATCTAAAACAATATTTGCATAGTAGTAAAACTGCAGAAGTATTGCTTACTGATTCACTATATTCATTATCTGTCAATGTAGATGTTGCATAATCCACTGATTGTACAGTTGATTTATATGTCATCTCTGGATTTGCCACAGATGAAACTTCAACTTCCATTCCATTCTTTACCTTTGTTATATCTCCTTCAGCAACTTCTGCCTTAATTAACATTTTAGATAAAATCAGCAACTTGAACTATTGTAGGAGCTGATTGATTACTATTAACAGTTTGCCCTTCTGATACAGGTATTGAAATAACAACTCCATCTATTGGTGAAGTTATTGATGTATATGATAAATTTGTTTGTGCTGTTTTTACAGATATTGAAGCTTGAGCTATTAACTCATCATATTCTGCTACACTTGCTTTTGCAACTTCTAACTCTTCTTTTGCACTTTCATATTCATCTTGAGAAATCGAATTAAGTTTGTATAGGTTTGATATTCTGTTAAATTTTTGATTGAGCAACTTGATATTTTACACTTGCACTTTTTCTTTGAGCTTGATAAACTTTTAGCTTAGATTTTGCCTCATCTAAATTGTTGTTCTGTGTTAATGAATCTATTGTTGCAATTCAAATCTCCCTTTTTAACTTCTTGACCTAGAACTACATTTATCTTTGTTATTTTTCCAGAAACTTGAGCACCAACTTCAACTCTGTTATTACTTCTCACTGTTCCTGAAGCAACTATTGTTTGATTTATATTACCTCTTTTTACAGCCTCTGTTAAGTATCTAACTTCATCTTTAGGTTTTTCTTAAAAAGCAAAATAAATAACTCCTAAAAATCAATACTATAGCTAGTATTATCCACTTTAAATATTTTTACCATATATCCTCCTAATCTTTATAAGATAGTATTCGTTCGTTTTTTTACACATAAAATACTAAAAATTTAAATTATATACAGTGTTAGACTTACAAACACTTTTTAAAAAGTTTAAAATTTTTAAAAATTTTTAAAATAAAAAATGAGTAGCTATAACAGCCACTTTCATGACTTTATGCTACTCATTATTAGAGAGTATTTTATTAATTTTTATCTGTATACTTATTTGACAGTGAAAGTTATAAAAATAGTTTAAAAAATTTTATTTTTTTAAATATCTTTTAATAAGTCATCAACATAGTCTTTTTCAACATCAAACCAAAGCTACAAGTTTACTAGAAACATTTTGCTTTATTTCATCATCAACATAATCCATACATTTTTATTGCAAATATCATTCCTGCCACATCATCAGTATATCCTGCAATTGGGATAAAAATCTGGAATTAAATCTATAGGAAGTATAAAAATAACCTAAGCAACCTGTTATTAACATTTTATCTTTAAAAGGACTTCTTTCTTTTTGAAGTACATAATAAAGAATTAAAAGCATAACTTGTTGTTTTTAAACCAATTTTTAGCTACCTCTTTTTATTTTATCCCAAAATTTCCCATCAGAAAAAAATCATCTGTGTATTTGTTATAGTCATAAGCCATAGTTGTGTCATCTACTTTTATTTCTTCATATTCTTTAAAAATCTTTAAATTCTTCAAAATTTTTCTTTTAAATATTCATATGCTTCATTAATTTTTATTATTTTTTCTTCAGCAAATTTTATTATACTTTCATCCTCTGTTTGATACTTATCAGGATGGTATAATAATTCTAGCCATTTCTTTCTAAGGTCTTTTCTGTAAAAACCAGGTTCAAGTCCCAATTCTGTCATACATTCAAAATATTTTCTATCCATTTCTAATCCCCTCTTCCTTATTTTAAAAATTTATCTGTAATTAACTTTAAGTAATTTACCACAAAAAGCTATTCCTAAAAAAATACAATCTCTTTTTAGTCCTCTTTCTTTTAGAGAAGTATCATATTTTTTTAGAAATGATTTGCTCTATTGCTTCTTTTGATTCCTTTTCCAAATCCTCCTCATTCTTTGTTACTTTAAATTCTAATATATAAGCTCTATTGTTTTTATTTCTTGGTTCTATACTTACATCGTATCTTCCTAAACCACTTTTCTTCATTAGATTTTTATAATATAGTCTCTATCTAAATAGGAACATCATTCCTAATATTAAGCCATGATAAAAATATTTCACTTTTTGTATCATGAAAACTTGTCGATTTTTAATAGAATATTTTGTAGATATTTTTCAAAAATCTTTTTATATTATTTTTCTTTAAAAGCTTCCATTGACTTTCTAAATGTACTTTCTCCAAAATTTACATCAATGAACTTTTTCTAAAAATTCTTTGACTTCTCTATTTAGTAATCTTAGTGTATATACATCTTCATAGGGATTCTCCAATTTTTCATCTATTGTTAAATAACCACTAAATAACAATAATTCCCAAATTTCATCTTCTCTCATCAATACAGATAAGTCTGAGTTACCACTAATATTTTCTTCCACACTTATGCCATTAAAAAGATTTTCTAGTATTTCAATGGTTTCAGTACTTACATTTTTCAATATATTATTTATTAAAAAGTTCCCGAAGTTTCTATCCAATAAGGTCTTAATTCTTCTGATTGAATGAAATTTAAAAATACTCCAAAGGATTATATACATCACTATTTCCAAATCTATATCCATCATACCAAGCTTTTTACTTCTGGAGCTCATATTCTATATTAAAATTCTTTGGAGCTTTTCTACTTCTTCTTGTGTAAAACCATAAAAATCAGAATATTCTTTTTCTAAAATCGAATATACTTTTTAAATTATTTTAAATCTGAGAATATTCCAGCTTTTTATTACTCTTATTATTCCTGTCATTATTCCCATTCTTAAATATGGATTAGTTTTTAAAAGCTTCCCCATAGAATACTTTTAAAAAAATAGTACAGCTTCATCATAAAAGCCATATTCATAAGCATTGATTAAAGGGCTATCATATTCATCTATTAACAAAATAACTTCTTTTTATAATATTCATATAGAAAAAGATGTTAAATTTTTAAAAACATTCCTATATTCTCCATCCTCTTTCTTTAACCAAATTTTATCATATTCTATTTGCTCACTTAAACTTAATTTTTTTCTTTTTATAAAAACTATATTCTTCATATAATTCTCTTAGTAAAGTTTTTATTCTGATAAACAATTTTCCCAAGTATCAGCTTTTATTCCCTTTAAAAGAAATATATACAACAGGATAAGCTCCTTGTTCTTCAAAAATCTAATTTTTCTATATATAAATTTTTGAAATAGCTTTTTATTTTCTTCTTTATTTTTATGTCAAAAATATTTTAACATTGACATATTTAATGTTTTTCCAAATCTTCTAGGTCTTGTAAATAATAGAGTCTTTCCTACATTTTTCCAATTTCTTCAATAAACTTAGTTTTTATCAATGTACTAATAGTTATTTTCTCATGTAAAGTCATCTATCCCTATAGGAATCATAGAGACCTCCTTCAAGATGAATATATATTTAATTATATCATATTTTATTAGAAAAAGAGTTAGTTTTAAAAACCAACTCTTTCCTCTAAATTATTTTTCTTTTTCACTCCTTATCTTCAAAAGATTTCTTTAACTGATCTTCCCTACATTTTTCCATATCTTTTAAAAAATTTCCCTATTAGTTCTAATATCTTTTCTATCCATTTCAGAAAGTTTCTCTTACAGTTTTTTATTATTTTTATCATATTCTTTAAATAATTCTTTTTAAGTTTTCATATTACTCCTAGTAAAAATTTGTTAAATATCCATACAATAATGATTGTCCAAAATATTGAACTTAAACACCCTAAAAAGGTTTTTCCTAGTGTTTTTAATAAATGAAGAGATACATATATTATTAAGAATATTCCTATTACTCCATATATCAATGAACTCATTTAATCGCATAAATTTCTTTATCTAAAATCATCTTTACTTTTAATCTAGAATTTTTAATTTAATTTTTACTTATATTTTATAAATTATTCTCTTTTTCAATTATCACTTTAGAAATTTCTTCAACTCAGACCTTTCTATCTTCCATAGTTTTTTTATTAAATTATTCCATCTTTCATCATATTCTTCTATTTCTTCTTTTCCATTTATGATTAAATTCTTTCTCTAAAAATATCTTTTTGGACTCACATCAGGACTTTCTTTATAACTATATAATAGATTGTTTTTCTCTATCAAAAGTCTTATATCATCAAATAGTTTAGAATTATATATAGTTTCTAGGTTATCTCCTATACTATTTTACTACTAAATCATGATGTTTCTTTTTGGAGTCATTCTTGGAGTTTTTACCTTGCTTTATCATTTCTTCATATCTTTGATATAGTACCTAAACAGATTTTTCTCCCTTAACTGCAACTACATTTAAATCCAACTTCATATCCTAATTTTTAAATCTTATTGCTTCTTTTATAGGAAGTTCAGCAGTTCTTAAAGTACCTTCGATTATTAAATTATATTTTTCTTTTCCTAGTGCTTCTATTAGCTTTTCCGTTATTGCCCCACACCATTGTTGAGTATATTTTGAGAGCTTCTCTTCCATGTTCTAAATTAATTTCTTTAAACTTTGGATGATATTCTCTAAAATCATCGCCACTTATAGAATATATATTCATCTTTTGCATTAATCATATTTTCAAGTCCTGTTTTTCCTGCTCCAGGTTGTCCTCCTAATAAGAAAAGACTTTTTGGATTTTCTTTAGGGTGAATAACTGAGACTTATACATTTTCAATATCTTTTTCAAATACAAGTTCTAACTCTTTATCAGTATAATCCATTTTATATCTCCTCTAATTTAGAAAGTACTTTCATAATAAAATTAATCTTCACATTCAAAGCTTCAACTTCTTCAAAAGGTCATTCTTGGAATCTTTCTAACTTCTTCCCAAAAATTCTTTTTCTATTAAACCTTTTGCGGAGATTCCTTTTTATTTTCAATTCTAGTGATTGTCCCCATTACTCCCCAAAGCACATTCCCTTGCTACTTCTTTTTCAATGTTAAATCATAAAAGCTTCATCTTATTCTCCTATAAAATTTATTTGATATACTTATAATATATCATATTTTTAAAGAATTCTAGATTTTTACAAATTTCTTTTTAAATATGGTATAATTAAGAAAAAAATTATTAAAATATTTTTATCATAAATTTTATGAGGAGAGATTTTATAGGGATTATTTGGTGGTGGAAATAAAAAGAATTTGTTTCAAATGGCAAACTTTTTGAATATATAGCAACAGGTGGAAATTATTTAAAATTGGAAGACAGAGTTAGAAAAAGATATTTATATAGAAATATTGAAGATATACAATATCTCCCTCCAGCTAATGCAGTAGTAAGATATAAAGATTTAAAAATTTCGTTCAGAAGAAGAAGTTACAGAAATAAAGAAGACAATTAAGAAAAGAAGCTGGACTTGAGTAAAAGGAGGAATTAAAATGATTTTATTAGCTTTATCAGTTGTATTTTTATTAGTTGCATGTGGAAAACCTAAAACTTATACTTTACCTGAAAAGAAAAGAGTCTATTTTGCTATTGCAGAAAATAATCAACAAAAATTAGATGAACTTCATAAAAAATATGGAAGAATGGAAAAAGTTAGCTGAAAAAGGTGATAGAGCAAGGAAAGAAGAATATCAAGAATGGCAAATTGTAGAAACATTAGTAAGTGACCCGAGTTATGTTGAAGTAAATTACAAAGCTTTAAAAGCAGATGGAAAATAAAGAGACTGTTGCAAAATTAAGTTTTAAACCTAAAAGTAAAAAATAAATGAGTTACGAGTCGAGTAACGAATTATTTTTCTACTTATTATTACAACAGCCTTTATTATTTTATTTTACTAAATGAGTAATTTTTCATCTTTAAAATCTAAATTATGTATAGAATTTATATATCTTACAGTTTTAGATAGTCCTCTAACTACAAGAGTTTGAGTTCTAGCAATACTTCCTTTTCTCTTTACACCTTCTAATAAGTCTCCACCAGTGATACCAGTTGCAGAAAAATTGTTCGTCATCTTTTGCTAAATCTTCAAGTTTTAAAATTTCTCCAACTTTTAATCCTTGTTCTTCACATCTTAATTTTTCAAATTTAGAGATTTTATCATTTTTCAAAGAAGCACCTTTAACTTCACTTCTAAGTTTTAATCTTGCTTGCATATCTCCACCTAGAGCTCTTATAACAGCGGCAGATATAACCCTTCTGGAGCTCCACCAATTCCATAAAGCATATCAACATCAGAATCTATCATACAAGTAAGTATTGATCCTGCAGCATCGCATCAGGTAATGCATAAACTTTTACTCCCATAGCTTGTAAATCTTTTTATCAATTCTTTATGTCTTGGTTTTATCTAAAATAACTATCATTAAATCTTTTTAATTCTTTATTTAATGCTTTAGCAACAACATGAATATTATCTTCAAGTGAGCTTAGATAAAATCTATTTGACCTTTGCTTCAGGTGCAACAATTATTTTTCCATATACATATCAGGAGCTTTTAAGAAACTTCCTTTTTCCAACTGCTAACACTGTTATAGCATTTGGTTGTCCTTGTGCTGTCATTCTTGTTCCTTCTACAGGGTCAACAGCAATATCAACAGGGTCAACATAAGTTGCAGAATCTTTTTCTTCTTCATTATAGATTAATCCAACTTTTTCTCCAATATATAACATAGGAGCTTCATCTATTTCTCCTTCTCCTATAACTATTTCCCCATCAATTTGCAAGTCCTATTAAGCATAGTCCTCATAGCATCTACACCTGCTTGGTCAGCTGATTCTTTTTCCTCTACCAACCCACTTATGTCTTTGCTAATCTGCGACCTATTACTCTTACAAATTCTAGTACTAGTTCTCTTTTTCATTTTTCCCTCCTTAATATTATTTGGATTATTATCTTTTTCTACATACTTGTAGATTACTTCATTATCTTTTACCATTTTGGGACATGTTTCTTGCTACTCTTTCTTTTTCAAAATCATCATCTAAAGATTCAATTTTTCTATCATACTTAGCTATATTAGCACTTGTTTCTTCAAATCTTCTTATTAACTATTTTTATGTTCCTCTTGGATACTATTCTTCTTTTGACATATTATGCCTTATTTGAGACATTACATTAAAAGTCATCAAAACTAAAACATTATCACTAAAAGCCAAAACAATCTTTTTACTCATTTTTCTTCATTATCCTTTTTGTTTCTTTTTCATATTAGCTAACTTCTTTTGCAATAAGTCTTTTTGCCATAGGAGAAATTTTCTCAACAAATAAAATTCCATTTAAATGATCATTTTCATGTTGAACTACAACTGCTAGTAAATCTTCAGCAATTTCTTCCACTAGCTTCTCCATTTTTCATTTAAATATTTTAACATTACTTTCTTAGGTCTTTCAGCACTTTTTATATATTCCTGGTACAGATAAACATCCTTCTTCAAATTCTTGAGTTTCTTCTGTTAAAGGCTCTATAATAGGAGTTAATTAGCTTTCTTATTTTTCCAGTTCCATCTTCACAAACAGAAAACTCTTTTACTCACTCCAACCTGTAGTGCGGCAAGACCTATACCGTCTGTTTCATACATAGTTTCAACCATATCATCTAAAAATTTTCTAAACTCATCATTTATTTCACTTAGTTCTACTTCTTTAGTAATTTGTTTTAAAACATCATCGCCCATATTTTTCTTATTTTCAAAACCATATTATCTCCCTACATTAAATTTATCGGATCTATATCCACAACTATTCTAACTTTACCATCATTAAATTCATCTAATTTTTCTTAAGATATCTTTTAAACATATCTATTTTTGCTCTACTTCCCTTAGCAAAGATATTCATTCTAAATCTTTTTGAACTTTGTACACCATACTTGGCATAGGTGCATATAGTTCTATATCTTGATTTTTATTTCCTCATAGAATTCTCTAGAAACTTCTATAAAGCCTTTTCTCATCTTCAGAACTAAAACCTATATTCAAAATCTTTGAAAAAGGTGGGTAGGAAAAAAACTTTTTCTTGAGATTTATTTCTCTATTATAGAATAATTCGTAATTTTTCTTCTTTACTGTCTTTTTATAACATTATTCTCTGGCTCATAAGTTTTGTATTATAACCTTTCCTTTTTTACCAGCTCTTCCTGCCCTTCCAGAAACTTGTGTCAATAATTGAAATGTCTTTTCTCTGACCTAAAATCTGGAAAGTTTAAAATTATATCTGAGTTTATAACTCCAACCAAAGGTTACATCTGGAAAGTGTAAACCCATAGCTATTATTTGAGTACCTATTAAAATACTGTATTTTTATTCAAAAATCTTTGTATATTTTAGAAAAATTATCTTTATTTTTAGATAAATCACTATCTACTTTTACCATAGGAACATCAAAAATACTTCCCTTAACTCTTCTTCTACTCTTTCAATTCCTTTACCACTATGAATTAAATTTGTGCTTCCACACTTTGAGCATTTTTCCTGTATAGTGTATCTGTCTACCACAGTAATTACACTTATATTTATTTAGGCTTTTATAGTAGCTCATTTTTATAGAGCAACTATCACATTCTTCAACATGACCACAATCTTTACATTGAATATATGTTGAATATCCTTTTTCTATTAAGTAACAATATAACTTGTTCATCTCTTAATAGAGTATTTTTATTTCTTCAAGAAGAGTTTTACTAAAGAATAAATCATCTTCTTGTTTCATATCTACTATTTCTATATCAGGTAATTCTGCATTAGCAAATCTTTTATCTAAATTTAAAAGTTCATAGATTCCTGACTTTTTGCATAATAGTAGCTTTTCTATTGAAGGAGTAGCTGAACCTAATATCAATTTTTGCTCCTTCATCTAGACATCTTTTTATAGCTACATATTTTGCATTATATCTTGGACTACTATCTTGTTTGTAAGTTGCTTCATACTCTTCATCTAAGATAATATACTTTAAATTTTTCACTGCTGAAAAAAATAGCCGATCTTACTCCTAAAACTATTTTCTTTTCATGAGTATAAATACTTTCCCACTCTTTTAGCTCTTTCTACATCACTTAAAGCACTATAAAAAATAGCTATATTATTTTTTAATTCAGATTGAAATCTTTCAATTATTTGAGGAGTCAATGAGATTTCAGGAACTAAAAATATACTTCCATAACCTTCAAAAAGGCACTTTTAATAAGTTCTATATATATTTCAGTCTTTCCTGAACCTGTTACTCCTTTTTAAAAGAAAATACTTCTTATCTGAATTTATAATCTTATCTTTAACTGCTAGTTGCTCTTCATTTTAAAAGAGAGCTATTCTTTTGAATTTTTCAACTTCTTCTGAACTATATTCTTTTTCATTTAAATTAGCTTCTACTTTTTAATATTTCTTTTTCTTCCAGTTCTTTAATATCATTTTCTTTTTAAATTTTTCTTCTAATTTTTTTCTTTATAAAAAGTTTTTCTTGTATAGATATTCAAAAACATCTTTATTTTTCTGCTTTTAAATCAAAGAATTTTTCTATTTTTACTTGAATATTATTATCTTCCATCAATAAAAAATTCTTTTTCAACTAAACTATCTATATTTTTCTTAAATTTAGTCTTTTGCTGTGCTATATGAAATAGTAGCTAAAAGATACTATATGTTTAATTATTTTCATTGTTTGAATTTTTCTATTAGAAGATTATTTTTCTCAAAAATTAATACAATAGATATTATTATATTTAATTTTTACATTTTTGGTATCATAGCTTTTTATTATACTATCATAAGAGGCTAAATAATAATCATTTTATCCATTCAATAAGCTTTGTTGCTCCTCTGATAATTTTAAAGAATTTTTCGCATAGATGAAATATTCAATACTTTGAAGTCAAAGTTTTTCTTTTAAGTTTTTCTTATAATAAAACCTGTTTTTCTTTATATTTCTAAAAGGTACTATTACATTATCTCCTATTTCAAACTCATCATTTTTATCTGAATAAGTGTATATTCCCTTAGTCGAATCTATATAAATATCAAAGTATTGCATATTAACTCAAACATTTATTTCAATAGTATCTTTACTTTTTACATCCTTTAAGCTATCTCCAGTTTGCTGGCTTTTGTTCAACTTCTAAGTCCTGTTCCAACAACTTCTATATCTATATCTGTTTCTTTAAAGACAGATAAAAACTTCTTGAGGACTCATACCTTCTAAATCAGGCATTACATCTTCATAATTTACTGCTTCTAGACTAGATTTATGAACTCCAGCTGTTTCATTGTTTACATTGATTTTTTTCTATATCTTTTGCAAAGCCCTCTTCTTCTTTTATAATTCTTCTAATAACATTTCCAACTACTGGGTGCAACAACTCCTCCAAATCTATTAGATTGAATTTTCAGATTGAGGTCTCATAAACATTGCCATAATAACATATTTTTGGTTTTATCCGCTGGGAAGAAACCTATAAATGAAGATAGATATTCATTTCTTATATATCCTGTTTTTCCTCCACTTAACTGAGCTGTTCCTGTTTTTCCTCCAACCGCATAACCTTCTATCCGTGCTCTTTTACCTGTTCCCTTATCTACAGTATCTGCTAGAATACTTCTCATAGATTCAGATACACTTTCAGATATAACCTTTCTTACGACTGTAGGAGTGTTTTCTTCTAATAACAACTCCTTCTCCATCAGTAATTTTTCAACTAAATATGGTTTTATATAGAGTTCCTCCATTTACAACAGCAGAAAAAGGCTGTTACCATTTGAATAGGAGTTATTGCTATACCTTGTCCAAAAAGCCATATTATTTTTCTTTTAAACCATCCCATTCTTCATAAGAGAAGTGTATATGGTTTTAATTCATTTGGAAAAGTCTACTCCTGTTTTTATCATAAAGACCAAACTTTTTAAATATTCTTCAAATAAAGCATCTGTAAAGTAATCACTTATCAATACCATACCTACATTACTTGATTTCATAATAACTTCTCTAGTAGTTATTACTCCTCTTATTGACCTACTACTTTCTCTAATTGTCTTTTTTTAGATCTTACTATACGACCATCGCAACATTAAATTGAGTGTTTGCTGTTATAAAAACCCTCATTCATTGCTGATGCAACTATTAAAGGTTTTAAATATTGACCCTGGTTCATACTGACTTTGGAATATATTATTTCTAAAGTGAGATCCTTATCTTTTGAAAAAGCGACTACAGCTAAAATTTTACCACTGTTGGGATCCATTATAAGTCCATAAGCTTCGTAAGCATTGACATTCTTAAATTGTGCTTTCATTTCATCATTTAAAAATGAAATTTAGATCTGCATCTATTGTTAGATGGATATTTTTACCATTTAAATCTGAGAATAAAAGTTTCTTTTGAAAGAGCTAGAGTATTTTTCTTATTTAAACCATAGAGTTTAGTTATATCTCTTTTTCTTTCCACAAGATAATTTTGATATTGCTTTTCCAAACCTAGAGAATTCCTATTTTTCATCATTAGTATCTTCAGTTTCTTTAACCATTCCAACTAATTTATCATACTCTTCTGATTTTATAGTATTTTCTATCAATAGATCTTTCAAAGACTAAAATAGATTTGTACTTTTGATCTACCTTTTTACTTTTTCTCTTTCTATATTTGCAATTAAATCAAGTATTTCTTTTTCTATGTTCATCATCAATATTTCTAGCTAATTCTCTTATATTTTACATTTTCTTTTTGCCATTTCTAATAATTCTTCTTCTATATTTTCACTCAATGAAATAATTGCACTATCTTTAATAGCTCTTATATCTTTTAAGATGTCATCATGAATCTTTTCATCATTTAAAAGAGATGGGTTTATTGAAATAGTATACAGTCTTTTGTTAAAAAGCGAGTTTTTTCCACTGCTATCATATATAGCCCTCTTTGTCCAACCTCTTTATTAACACTTATTAACTGTTTTATTCATTAGTCCCACATATTTAGATTTCAATATAAAGTTGAGATTCTAAACAATTGAAGTCCATATACTATTATAAAAAAGCAAAATTATCAATAACATTACACTAATTCTTTTTATCAGATAACTCTCCAGTTGCCAACAACAGATAAGAAAATATTAAATAGATTAGTAAAAACCAAAGGCTATTAACAAAAACTTTTATTATAGATAAGGTATCCTATGACAATTAGAATAGCTAATAAGGAATAGAATCCTTCTATTTTAAAATTTTTCCAACTTCTCCTCCTAAACTTTTTAATGTTTCTATTATAATCTTTATCTATTATAATTTTTCTACATCATCAGTAATTCTTCCATCTTGTAATATAAAGGTTTCTTCGCTGAGTATTAGCAATAAAATTATATATTTCTTTTTAAATATATCTCATCAATATTTTTAGTTAGACAGAAAACCTTTTTCCAGAATAATCTAAACTACTGACAGCACATAGCCTCCTCTTATAAGTTCATCTAATATATTTTCCTATTAAAAATGGAGATGAAGTTGTAACTTTTCTTAATTCTTCTATACTTACAGGAGGTAGATTGTTAAGATATCTATTAACCATTTCCTCCAAAAACTTTTCAAAAAGTTATATATAATTTTTGAATTAAAACTTATATTTATTCCATCATTTTCTATGTTTTTATATCAAAATTTTGCATTTTTGAATCAAATAAGATATATGAACTCCTAAAATAACTATCAAACCAAAAATATTCTTATCCAAATAATAAATATAGATATTACAGAAAAACTTCCATATACTGTACTGTAACCTATTAATAAAAGATTGTAATAAAAATAAAGATATACTGGAACATTAAAAAGCAACTGAAACTATTATAGAAGCTATAAGTGCAGGAAATACTTTTTACTGTTGTATTTGGCATAACTACTGCTGTAAAAATATTTGTCATACTAAATAATGGTAAAAGATTTTTGATTAAATAATAAAGAAATCCTATATCACTTTATCTTAGATAAGAAAAATAATGAAAGACCATTTTAGAGTTATAAACAATAATGGTAAAAAATAAAAATGAAATATAATCACTTATTTTTCTTATTAAACTTCTTGATTTTTAATATACAAATTTCATTTGAAAAGATTCTTCAATTAATGAGAACATTTTTATAAATGTTGAACCCAAAAATATCAAAAACCAACTCCTGCTAATACATTACTTCTTGCATCCATTAACAAATTATTTTGAAAAAAATCAGTTAATAGACTCCAAAAGTATCACTTTTTAGAAGAGCTATGTCCTTAATTTGATTTATTATATAATCCTTGGCTCCAAACCAACTTCCCAAACTAACTAATATAGCTAATATTGGAACTATCGCTAGAGTGTATAAAAAGATAATGATGTTACCCAAAAACTTGGAGTTAGCCCCTCTATATTTTTCATATGCTCTTTTTAACATCAATTTTAGATTTTTCGATGTTAAATTCTTTCGATTTAAAAATTTTCAAATAAATTTATCATCTTTACACACAAAATTATATATAAAGTCACTGTGAATTCTTTTTGAACTTGCTGAATCAATAGAAGAAAAAGTTATAGGAGTTACCATATAATCTCAACTCTAACCATCTCTTGATTAGAATTATAATAATAGAATGGATCATCAGTAGTACTTAAAAGCTTTTTAAAACTTTTCTATCAACTTTTACAGCCTTTTCACTTCTTCTCCATTTAGTGTATAACTTTCTGCATTTGTTAAAAAGTGGTATAACCTTTTCCATAACATAATACTCCGAAAAACTTCTGTTGCATTAGAAGTTATTGATAATAGATACTAACATTGCTAATATCATTTTTATTTCTCCTTAATTCTTATTTTTATTTTTATATACTTTTTAATGCTTCTTCAAGCACTTTCATAACTTTTTCTATATCTTCTTCGCCAACTTTGAAAGAAAATCTAACTTCTTGTTTACCTAAACCTTCTGTTTCCATAGAGAACCTTCTCCAGGTACTAACATAACTGTTGAGTTATCATATCTAAAAATCTATTAATAACCATTTTACAAAAATTCTTCTGAGCTATCAACTGAGTAATTTTTGCAAAAGCATATATTACTCCCTTAGGTGCTGAACAAGTTACTCCTTCTATTTTATTTAAAAAGAATTTACTATAATATCTTCTTCTATTATAGATTTCTTTTTATTTCTTTAAAATACTCTTTTGGAGCTTTCATTAAATTAGCCACTGCATGTTGTTCAACAGTTGGTCTTTTGCAAGTCTTGCTTAACAAAATTTCATAATATACTTCATGAATTCTTCATTTCTGAAATCAAGAATCCACTCTTGCTCCACAAGCACTATAATGTTTAGAAACACTATCTATTATTATAGTATTTTTCTCTAGCTTTTTCTATATCTAGCAGTGAATAATGCTTGTCATTGTCATCATAGATAAATTCTCTATATGGTTCATCAGCAACAACAAATAGAGTCATTTTCTACTGCTAAATCTGCCATTAATTCAACTTCCTCTTTTTTGTAAACCTTTCCTGTTGGGTTACAAAGATTTGAATATAAAAATAGCCTTTGTTCTAGGGACTTATTAATTTTTGAATTTTCTTCTTTTTAGGTAATGCGAAATCATTTTGTTATATCTGTCGCTATAGGGAACAATTTTAGCTCCTACTATATCTATAAAGCTTTTTATAATTTGAATAAAAAGGTTCTGGAACTAAAAACTTCATCATCAGGATTACAAATATTGCTAGCATTGCCATTGTTAAAAAGCTTCACTTCCACACTATGTTACAATTATATCTTCTTTTTTGAGAACATGACCATCTCTTGAATAAACCTCTATTGCTGATTTAATAGTTCTTTTTATTCCTCTAGAATCAGCATATTTTATAACATGATCTAGAATATTTCTTAAACCTTCAAAGAATAATTCAGGTGTTTCTATGATTGAGGTTGACCTATATTCAACCTATAAACCTTAACTCCTTTACTCTCAGCTTCAGTAGCTAAAGGAACTAATTTTCTAACTGCCGAATATTTCATGTTCAATACCTTTTTCTGAAATTCTCATTTTACACTCCTCCATTATAAAATTTCTATCTTTACATTATTTTATTATATAATATTTTATGAAAAATATGCACATTATATTTGACATTAATTGCTTTTTATTTTTCTTATTTATAATTTTTAAAAATGCAATAATAAATATACTAGCTATTATAGAACAAGTCATTGGATAAACATAGGCAACTGATTTAAAATCAAAAGTTAAATTTTTGAAATTAAATAAAGCAATGAGATTCTAACTGCACATAGACAAATAGTTGTCACATACATAGAAACTATAGAATATCCCATTCCTCTCAAAAGAACTTCCTAAAACTTCTAATATTGAGTAAAGCCAATGAGATGGAAAAGTAGTAAATGCTATTTGACTTCCTAGATAAATAATATCTTCATTTTTTATAAAAATTCTCATAAAGTATGAGAGAAAGTTAAAATTATTGTGGCTAGAAAAATGCTTCAAACCTCCTGATAAAAGTATAGAAATAAATGCTCCCTTCTTAACTCTTTGATAATTATTGGCTCAATATTTTTGACCTGAAAAGTCATAGCTTGCTTGACCTGATAGCTACTATTGGCATCAAATAAAGTTTTTCTAATTTAAAAATATGTTGCATAATGTAGCAACAGCATCTCCACCATAACCATTGATATAATATTGAACTATTATATTTGAAAAGTTATTAGCATTGACTGTATTCCAACAGGTAAGCCAAAATATAGAAATTTGTCTTAATAAAGAAAAATCTATTTTTAATTCTGAAGTTTTGAAATTTATTATTGTTTTATTTTTAAATAAGTAAGTTAAAACTATTAAAAGCTGTTAAAGTTTGTGATAAAGTTGTTGCAATAGCTACTCCTAAAAACACCCTTTTTCAATATTACTATAAAAGTAATTAGCTAGTACATTAGTTATTCCACCTATAATTAAAATATAGAAAGGCGTTTTGAGGTTTCCTGTGAGAACAGAATAATTCCTGCTCCTATATTGTATAAAATCATTAGTAACATACTTAAAAAGTATACTTTTTAAATAAATTACAGAATCAGTCATTATTTCCTTTGGAGTTTTCATTATCATCAAAAGAAATTCAGCAGAGAAATATCCTAAGATCATTAAAATTATTCCTCCAAAAATTCCAAATGTTATGGCAGTATAGTGAAACTTTAGATGCCATATCATAATCTTTTGAACCTATTTTTGAGCAACTGCAACTCCAACTCCTATTGAAACACCTGTGAATAAGCCTATAATACAAGTAAATAACAAACTACTTGCTCCAACTGCACCAGTAGCTTCCTTTTCCAACAAAAATTTCCAACAAAAATCATATCTGCTGTATTATATAATTGTTGAATTAAACTAGCTCCTAAAAGCGGCAAAGAAAAGATAAGATGTATGGTCAAATCTTTTCCACTTTGTCATATCATAACTCTTTTTCATAATTAATTTATCACTCCTATTTATATTAATTTGATTTAGTAAACATTGTTATCATTCTAACATAGAAACCGATTAATTCAATAATTTTTACTTTGTTTAGCTTAATATTTTTATTTATAAAATCATAACAAAAGTTCCTACAGCAATCAAGCTACACCCAATTAAAGTTTTTAATGTTATTTGTTCTCCTAGAAATAGAAAAGCTAAAAGCAACAGTTATTACTATACTTAGCTTATCTATAGGTACAACACTATTTTGAAGCACTATCTTTGTAAAAGCTTTATAGTAACAAAAACCAGAAGCTCCTGTAGCCAGTCCAGATAAAATTAAAAATATCAACACTACTTATATCCATAAAGTCCATTTTTGACTTCCAGTTATAAAAACCATAAGCCATGCCATAAGCACAACAACAATCATTCTCACTGCTGTTGCTAAATTTGAGTTAACTCCTTCAATACCTATTTTAGCTAAAATTGAAGTTAGTGACGACAAATATTGCTGATAAAATTGCAAAAATAAACCACATATAAGACTCCTTTAAAAAAATATTCTATATTTTTATATTTCTATTTGTCAAATGTAGAGTATTGACATTTTTGCTCTCTAATATATGATGAAATTATGCGGAGGTGGGTTACATGATATTAGAGACAAAAATTAAATCAATCTTTGAAATTATCTCAATCAATGAAAATGTCACTAAATATTTTAGAAATGTCAATGTTAAATTTAAAATAACTTTATAAAAATGAGTTTTTCAAATAAATTTGGAGTTGAAGTAAACTATTCCAAACAAGAAACTTATAATAGTGATGATAGATTAGAATTTTCTTTCCCAGAATGAAGAAGAAAATTTTTCAAATTTTAGAAGGACAGTTATCATATTTTAATATAAGTAAAAATAAAAGATATTTGTATTTTTATAATTAACAATTTAAATGCTAAAAGGCTATTTAGAAATATCAAAAGTTGAAATTAAAGATATTTTTATCTACAAGTGATAGAGAATTAGAAGAAGCTTTTTAATATAATTCATAATTTAGAACCCTATGGAGTTGGGGCATATTCTTTTAGAAGAATGTTTAAAAATTCAATTAGAAAAGAAAAGATTATAGATAAAAATTAGATTTGCTTATAGATAATTTCCCTTTTATCCTTTAGCTGATAAAAAAATATGACTTAATTAAAGAAATTAAATATTGATGAAACTGGCTTTGACTGAATATATAGATATTATTAAGTCATTAAACCCTATACCTAGCCATGGGTTATAATATTGGAAAAAAATCAAGAAATTATTCCTGATATTTTTGTAAAACAAATAAACAATGAAAATTATATATGAAAATAAATCAAGATCTTATACCTCAAATAAATATAAAAAAATAACATTAATGACAAAGAATATAAAAAGATTAAGTGAAAATTATACATTGTATAGAAAAACGTTTTTCATACCCTTGAAAAATTATAAAAATTGTTCTTAGAAAACAAAAGATTTTTATCACTAAAAGGTAAAAAATGATATGTTTTAAGGATTTCTGAACTTGCTTCTAGATTAGACTTAAGTTCATCTACTATATCAAGGGCAATAAAAGAAAAATATAAAAAAAGTGACTTTGGTATAATTTCTTTAAAGAAAATTATTTAACTTAAGTTCAACTATCTTTTTATGTCAGGAAAAAATTACTCAATATATTGAAAATGAAGATAGAGAAAAAACCATATTCTGACCAAGATATAGTAAAACTTTTTAGAAAATGATGGTATAAAAATTGCTAGAAGAACTGTAAGTAAGTATAGAATAGACTTAGGTTATAAGTCTTCATCTGAAAGAAAAATATCTCTTTAATTATTTTTAAATAATAAAATTTTTGTAAATAAAAATATTTCTATTGACAATTGTTAGATAAAGTTATATCATGTTTTATAGAAAAACAATTAATTTTGATGGAGGGTAAATATGAGAAAAATTTTTAAATTATTAACAATTATGATGATTTCTTTATTAGTTATTGCTTGTGGAGAGAGAGAAAGTGGAAAAATAAAGTAACTACAACTTTAAATTACTATACTAACCTAATTGAAGAAATTGGGTGGAGATAAAGTAGAGTAACAGGCCTTATGAAAGAAGGAGAAGATCCACATCTATATGTAGCAACTGCTGGCGATGTTGATAAATTACAAAAATGCAGATTTAGTTGTCTATGGTGGACTACATCTTGAAGGAAAGATGACAGAGATTTTTGATAATCTCTCTAACAAATATATTTTAAATTTAGGAGAACAATTAGATAAAAATCTTTTACACAAAGAAAATAAAATACTTACTGACCCTCATGTACTGAGTTTAATACTAAATTTTTGGGCTATACAAGCTCAAGCTGTAAAGATAAATTATCTAGAAATTTCTCCTGAAAATAAAGAATATTTTTGAAAGTAATTTACAAGCTTATTTAAAAATCTTTAGATGAAGCTACTGAATATATTCAAGCTAAAATAAATGAGAATTCAAAAGAATCTAGATGCTTAATCACAGCACATGATGCCTTCGCTTATTTTGCTGAACAATTTGGTTTTAGAAGTAAAAGCTATACAAGGAGTTTCAACGAACTCTGAAATAGGTACAAAAACAAATTGAAGACCTTACAACTTTATTGTTGAACATAAAATCAAAGCTATTTTTGTTAGAATCATCTGTTAATCATAAAAGTATAGAAGCTCTACAAAGCTGTTAAAAGCAAAAGGTGGAAATGATTGAAATAGGTGAGGGAACTTTATTCAGATTCTATGGGAGATAAAGAAAATAATACTGAGACATATATTAAAACAATTAAAGCAAATGACTGATACTATTGCAAATGCTTTAAAATAGAAATTAGAAATAGGTGAGAACAGATGAGATGCGATTGAAATTAAAATCTGACAGTTGCTTATGGAGAAAAATATAGCACTAGAAGATCTTAATTTAAATATATAAAGGTAGGAAGTTTGATGGCACTTGTTGGATCAGATGGTGCAGGTAAATCAACTCTTATAAAAACTATATTAAAATTTTTTTAAAACAAATAACAGGTGAGAATAAAAATAAATGCTAAAACTTTTAGCCTATGTTCCTCAAAGAAATAGTGTTGATTGGGATTTCCCAACAACACTATTTGACGATTATAGAAAATGGGTTGTTATGGAAGAGTAGGACTTTTAAAAAGAGTTAATAAAGAAGAAAAACAAAAAAGTCCTAAAAGGCAATAGAACAGGTAGGAATGTTGGGTTTAAGACAGACAAATATCTGAGGCTTTCAGGTGGACAACAGCAAGAGCTTTTATAGCTAGAGCTTTTGGTACGAAGCTGATATCTATTTAATGGATGAACCTTTTTCAAGGGTGTGGATTCAACAACTGAAAAATCGATAGTGGAAATATTAAAACAATTAAAAGCTGAAGGTAAAAACTATAATGAGTTGTACATCATGGTTTCAAACTGTACAACTTATTTTTGAATCTGTCGCACTTATTAATAAAGCTGTTATTGTTAGTGGAAAAGTAAGTGAAGTTTTTACACAGAAAATATTGATGTGACATATAGAAAGATTTGAGGAGAATATGAGATGAAATATTAAAACTTTTTGAGTAGTTATACTTTTTAAAGTTGTAACTCTTGGTTGCACACTTTTAGGAATAGTGAGTGCAATCATTGGGACTTTTTGCAGTTTTAAAAAGAAAGTTTATTGGGCGATGGTATATCTCATTCAGCACTTGCTGGGATATGTCTAGCCTTTTTAATAAGTGGAAAAAGAATTATATATACTTTTAACTGGAGCATTAGTGATAGGTTTCCTATGTATATTTTTTTAATTCATTATATAGAAAAGAAATTCAAAAAGTAAAAATTGGATGAGTGCCATTGCATTGTTGTTATCAACTTTCTTTGAGGCTTGGTCTAGTTTTACTTACGTATTTAAAGAAGTTCCTGGAGCTAAAAAGCAGGTTTAAATAGATTTATATTTGGACAAGCTTCAACTTTAATTACAAAAGATATTTATCTAATTATTATTATAGGTTTAGTGTTGATATCTTTGAGTTTATTCTTTTTTGGAAAGAAATAAAAATAAGTATATTCCAAAGCTGACTATGCTAAAACTCTTGGAATACAAAGCGATAAAATAAATTTTTAGTTTCTACTATGATAGTAGTAAATGTTATTATTGGAATACAAATAGCAGGAGTAATTTTAATGAGCTGCAATGCTTATTCTACCTTCTGTAGCTAGACAATGGTCTAAGAAATTATCTATTGTTACTGTATTACATTTGCAATAATTGGTGGTATTTCAGGAGCTATAGGGAGTATTATTTCTACACTTGATGCTTCTTTACCTACAGGATGACTTTAATAATATTAGTATCTGGAATCTTTGTCTTAATAAGTTTTCTATTTTTCTAAAAAAGGTATTATTGCAGAAATTATAGAATTTATACAAGAAATAGAAAATTAAGATTACAAGAAAAATAAAGGTGATAATATATGAGTGCAGGATTAACAATACAATTAATTGCTATTTTAATTTCAGTAGCTTGTGCATTATTAGGAGTATTTTTAGTTTTAAGATCTATGAGTATGCTGACAGATGCAATAAGCCATACAGTTTTGCTTGGGATTGTGCTTTCATTTTTTATCACTCATAAATTAGATTCTCCTTTACTTATTGTAGGAGCAACTTTAACAGGACTTCTGACTGTTTATTTCGTTGAAGTATTAAGCGATAGTAAATTAGTAAAGAGAGATCTTGCAATAGGAATAGTTTTGTCTATTCTATTTTAGTATTGCTGTTATTCTTATCTCTAAGTACACAGCAAATATCATTTGGATATTGATGCTGTTTTGCTTGGTAGAATAGCTTTTGCACCTTTTCATACAACAGAAATTTTTGGTTTTAAAATTGCTACTGGTCTTGTAAATGGTTTTTGCAATTTTAGTTGTTAATTTACTATTTATAACTATATTTTTTAAAAAATTAAAAATCTCAATTTTTGATAAGGCTCTAGCTTTAACACTAGGTTTGCTACCTGAAGTTTTTCACTATCTATTGATGACTTTGGTTTCAGTTACCTCTGTAGTTTCGTTTGACATTGTAGGTGCAACTCTTATGAGTTTCTTTTATGGTTGGATATGCTACTACTACCTATATGATTTCTAAAAGATCTAAAGACTATGTTAGTATATAGTTCTTTAGTGAGTTATTTCATCTATCATGGGTTATCATTTAGCAGTTTTTTCTAGATGTTTCTATATCAGGTAGTATAGCTGTGGTAATTGGTGTTATATTTTTCATAGTATTATTTGGAAAAAGATTTAAAAAAATATGTTAAAATAGAAGGAGCTTAAAACTATAGAATTGAGAATAAGAAATGGTATGGTTAAATTCAAAGCTCTGCTGAAAAACAAAATTATTTAAATTAAGACTCAATGCACCAAAAGGTGAAAGAATATTACTAGATTTCAATCCACTTAAAAATTTCTGATGTTTCTAATTGGGAAGCAAAGTGGAAAGATTGGCATTATTATAATAATCCTTTGAGAATTTATCTTCAAGACTATGAGATTTTACTTCCTTATTTTAAAATATATCCATTTGTTGATGCTTCTGATGGAACACACTAAGACAAGAGCTTGATCTTTGCTTTGATAATTGGATAGAAAAAACGATTGGATAAAAATTATTAATGAAATAGAAAATAATTTAGAACATGCATCTGATTCAGAAAGAAAATTCTTAAGAGATTTTATTGAGTGGCTAAAAAGAAGCTTTAAAACATACAACTATTATAGTAGTTGAAGGAAATTTATAGAATAAGAAGAAAACTTCCATTAATGGTGGAAGTTTTATAAGTGATTTTCCCTCTTAATATTATTTTTATTTATGTTAGAATATAATTTAATAGATAAATTTTTAGTTTTTCAAGCAGAACATTCCCTATCTTGCATTTTTCTATGTTGGTAATATTTTTTCTACGCATGTAAGAGCATATACTGGTGGAGATGTGATGAGACAAAAATCTTTTTAGGGGAATATTAGAGCTTAACACCATGAGCTTTATTCTGAGTATTCATCCAACTGATATTTTTAATGGGCGTGGGAGTGCATTTTGCTTTAATTAAGTTTGTTGTCTATACCAAAGGTAAAAATGCAAAAAGTTTAGGCAGGGTAAAGAGTATGGATCAACCAAGATGGGGAACGACAAAAGATATTTAGAGTGGTTTATAATAAAGTAATGAATGGACATATTCCCATATACAAGGCTTCCTTAAAATATTAAATTTTATCCATACTGACCACTCAAGCCATGTGGAGACAGGTGGTATTATTGTCAAGAAAATAGAAAAACAAGTTATAAAAAGTGTTGAAATAGGTGCTTTTAGGATTTTTAAAAGAAATCAGTTCTATAATAAATTAAAAAAATCGTGTTGGTAGAAAAAAATCGTCTACTTCTACCAACACGATTTTCTACAAAAACCAATACATCTCTTTTTTCTCCTGTAAAACTATTGTATCTTGATACTTTAAGGAGTTTCAATCATTCGATCTGTTAACCGTTATTTTTGGATCTAAACTTAATAACATAGCATTAATGGCGACGATGACTGTTGACACAGACATTAGGATTGCTCCTAATGCAGGGCTTAATGTGATACCAATAGGAGCCAAAATTCCTGCAGCTAGAGGGATAGCTATAAAGTTATAACCAGCTCCCCAAAATAGGTTTTGTTTCATTTTACGAGTTGTTTTGTGTGCTAATTCAATGAATGATTCAATATCTCCTGGATCGGATTGAGTCAATATGACATCTGCTGAATCCAAGGCAAGAGAGGAGCATCATTTACACCATAGCTTTCTATGATAACTTTCTTTCCTTCATCTTTAAGTGTTTATCTAACTCATATTTTGTCTTGTGGAGATTGATTTGATCTATATTCAATCCCTAAAACTTCTGCTGCGCCTTGAGCAGCTTTTTCATTATCACCTGTTGCCATAATTGGTTGAATATTGTTCTTTTTAAGAGCTTTAATTAACTCTTTACTCGTTGGTTTTAATTCGTCCCCTAAAGCTACAGCACCAATGGCATCATCGTTTTCTACTAAGACACTAAGAGTTGCTCCTTTTGGAATATCCATATCAAGATTACGTCCATAGGCTTTTTGACTGATTAATTGGTAACGGTGCCCACCTGCTTTACCCTCTACTCCAGCACCGGAAATCACATCAATCGAGATCAAAAGATGCTGGACGTATACCTTCTTCACTCCAGCGAACCTTATAATTGATTGAGCAATTGGGTGGCTAGATCCTCCTTCAATACCTGCCAATAAGGCAATGATTTCCTCTTTTTGTATATTTGTCATTGAAGTTTTTACATCTAATACTTTAAATTACGCAGTTGTTAAAGTACCCGTTTTATCTAAAATTATCACATCTGCATCTTGAGCTATTTCTAAGGCTTGGCGGTCTTTTACTAGTAAGCCACGGCTAGCTCCTAAAGCTTGTGCTACAGGCGGTTACCAATGGAATAGCCAGACCCAATGCGTGCGGACAAGCAATAACTAATGTAGTAATAGTAAATATAACTGCCGTTGGGATATCTCCAATAATCATCCACACTACAAAAGCAATTAGCGCGACAATAACAGCAATATAGAAGAGCCACCCTGCAACCTTTTTGCGCAATATTTTCTGCCCTGGAAGGCTGACTTTGAGCTTGGCTAATTAAAGTCTGTACTTGAGAGATAAAAGGTTTATCGCCTGTCTCAAAGCACTTTAATATAAAGAACCCCTTCTCCATTTGTTGAGCCCCGATTACTTTCATCGCCAGGCTGCTTTTTTAACTGCTTTTGATTCCCCAGTTAAAAGAGCTTCGTTTACACGTGATTCGCCACGCTCGATAATCCCATCTGCTGGCACATTTTCTCCAGCTTGAACACAGATTCGATCGCTACCTTTAAGTCAGCAACTGGTCGTGTTTTCAATTGAATCGTCTTCTAATACAACGTGAGCATCTTTCGGCACTAACTTAGCCAATTCTGCTTGTGCGTCTCCTGCTTCTCCAATAGCTTTCATCTCAATCCAGTGACCTAATAGCATAATTAATAGTAATGAAGCAAATTCAAAGAAAAAGTCCATCACGTGTTCACCCGTTACGTAGGTAATGATCACAGCATAAATACTGTATAAATATGAAACGCTTAAACCTAAAGAGAAACGAGTGCCATCATTCCAGGTTTTTGTTTAAATTCGTCAACTGCACCTTGATAGAATGGACGTCCACCATAAATAATTAATATAGTAGATAAAATAGATACTACAATATCATAATATGGAAAAGTAAACTGGAATGGTAGTTTAAATCCATGTATAGGGGATAAGAGCATAATAATGATTCCTAGTGGCAATGACTTTAAGAAAAGTTCCTTAAAGTTTCCGTGATGATGGTGGTCATGCCCTCCGTGCCCGCTGTGATCATGCCCACTGTGCTCGCTGTGATCATGCCCTCTGTGCCCGCTGTGATCATGCTCAGCATGATGTTCTTCATGTTTATCCTTATGGTCTCCATGTTCATCTGTGATTCCATGCTCGTGTTTTAACTTATCCATGTCGTCACAATCATGATGATTATGAGACGAATATCTGTTATCATTATTCATTTTAAATTCCTCCTTATACTTAATGATGATGTAAATGACATTCGCATTGTCCTTCTGGACAATTGCAATCCACTTCTTCTACTGCGAAAGATTTTTCATCTCTAATATTTTTTTCTAGTCGATCTATATCATCGAAGCTTAAAACATGATCTTCAATGATGCTTCCTATTACATTTCCGACTTTCTTATTGCAAATACGGTTAAAAATATCTTCTACATAATCCCTTACAGCTTCTTTTCTCTTCAATATTGGCAGTGTAAATAAACTTTTCTACCTTCTTGCTCCGTATTTAGTACGCCTTTTTCAACTAATCGACCTAAGATCGTTTTGATAGTGGATTGTGTCCAATCCATTTTTCTTTCAATACGGAAATGATTTTTTTACTAGTTACTCGATCATTTGCCCAAACTACACGCATGACTTCCCATTCTGCATCTGTGATATAAGTCTTAAATTCTATTGTGCTCACTCTCCTTTCCTTTTTAGTTGTCTACAGATGTGAACAAATATGCTCAAAAATAAGTTTACCATTGTAAACGAATTATGTCAAGTCTTTTTAATAAATGTAAGCAATGCTTATAGCTTTTTTTATCTCCACTTCTTTTCCATAATAATTTTTCATAGTTTTTCCTATATTGAACAAGGTCAGAAAATTGTTCTTTATTTAAAGAATACTCTTGCATAAAGGGTTATTCTTTTTCTTATAATTCATCAAGTTTAGATAGTGTTTCTTTTTGTATTTGGTAGTTTTTTTATAGTTTTCTAATATCTCTTTAGCGGCTATTTTTATAGACGAAAATTTCACTATAATACTCATCTGCAAATTGATTGTTTTCAGGATTTTTCTTGTGGTATTTATATATTTCACGATACTTATTTATAGTATTTATATTTTTCCATATCTTGTGATAAACTCTTCATTTTTATGAGTGGAAATTTTTAATCCAATGTTAAAAAAACTTTTTAAAAAGATTTTTTAGTATCAATACTAAAAACTTTTGAAGAATATATGATAGTTTCTTTTAGGTAACTATAAATCTAAAAAGTGCCTACTTCCAAAAAGTATATATGCTAGTATAATAACTAAAAAGATTTTTCAAAGATAAGGAGTAGATGCTATGGAAAAATGCCAGCAGTTTTTGTAGGACATGAGTGATCCTATGATAGCTTTAAAAAGAAATGAAATAACAGAAACTTTAAATAAGATAGGAAAAGAGATAATAAAAACATGGAGAACCTAAAGCAATCTTAGCTATTTCAGCTCATTGGTTTACAAAAGATACTTTTATTCAAAGTGATGAATTTCCAAAACAAATATATGATATGTATGGTTTTCCTGATAAATTGTATGAAGTGAAATATCTAGTAAAAAGGAAGTAAAGGAATTAACAAATGAAGTAGAAAATATACTAGGAAATGATGTAAAAATAAATGATGATTGGGGAATAGACCATGGAGTTTGGACTATATTTGTTCACATGTTTCCTGAAGCTAAAATACCAGTGGTTCAATTATCAGTAAATGCTTATTTAAGTAGTGAAGGGGCATATAAACTAGGAGAAAAATTAGCAAAAATTAAGAGAAAAAGGTTATTTAATAGTCAGTAGTGGTAATATTGTGCATAATCTAAGAAAAATAGAGTGGGATAATCCAAAAGGTTCTCAAGAAGCAGATAATTTTGATAAGTATATTTTAGATAGTATAAGTAAAGAGAGATATAAAAAGTTATAAATTATCAGGAAAATGAATACTCAAACTATACTGTTCCTACACCCAGATCATTTTATGCCCTATATTATATATTTTTAGGAGCAAGTAAAGGGAGAAAAAACCTTATATATTTAATGAAATGAGAGAACTAGGTTCATTATCAATGACAAGTTATGCATTTGGATTATAGTTAAACAGGAGGAATAGAAATGTCAATAGAAGCAGTTAGAAAGCATTTAGGAAAATATGGTTTAGAGAACAAAATAAGAGAATTTTTCAGAGTCTACGGCAACAGTTGAGGAAAGCGACTAAAGTTAATTCATGTGAGCCTGCTAGAATAGCAAAAATCTTTATCTTTTATCATAAATGATATTCCAACTATTATAGTAGTTGCAGGGAGATGCAAAGATTAACAATCAAAAATTTAAAGCTAAATTTAAAACAAAGGCTAAGATGATAGCAAGTAGTGATGTTGAAAAACTTAATAGGTCATCCTATTGGTGGGGTTTTGTCCTTTTTGGTATTAAGGATAACGTTAAAGTTTATCTTGATGAATCAATGAAAAGATTTGAAACTATGTTACCAACTTGTGGTACTCCAAACAGTGCTATTGAAGTTACTTTAGAAGAACTTGAGAAAGCTTCAAATTATATTGAATGGATAGATGTTTGTCAAATTTAAAAGGTTGTATAATAAATGGTGTTGATAGAAGAATTTTTCTATTAATGCCATTTTTTTAATAAAAAAAGTTGAGACAACAAAAATTTTTCCTGTTAAAATTAAATCGCACAAAATAACCATAAAAGGAGTGATTTCATTGTCTCTATCTAATCTTATCAAAAAAATATCTTAAATATTCAAGATAATAATATTTCTTTTCAGAAGAAGAATATTGCCAAGTTACTAAAAAGATGATTATCAAATTAAAGTTTTTTTAAAGGTTTTCTAAAAAGATTACTGTACTTGTCCACACTGTAGTTCCAAAAAAATATTGTTAAAAATGGTTCAAGACATCGTAAAATTAAATATATTCCTATTCAAAATTACAATATTGAACTTGAGCTTACTATACAAAGATATATTTGTAAGGATTGTAAGAAAACTTTCTCCCTTCCACTAATATTGTCAGTGATAACTCTAATATTTCTAATAATCTTAAGTACACTATTGCTCTTGAACTTAAAGAAAATGTATCACTTACATATATTGCTAAGAAATATAATATTTCTGTTGCTTCTGTGCAAAAGAATTATGAATATTTTGCTATCCTGATTTTTAAAGTTAATAAAGAACATTTACCAGAAACTATTTGTATTGATGAATTTAAATCTGTTAAAAATATTGAGTGGCGCTATGTCTTTTTGTTTTTGCTGACTATCAAAAATAAAAAGTATCATTGATATTGTAGAAGACAGGAGACTTAATTCTCTTACAGAATATTTTTCAAGATTTTCTTTAGAAAGCAGAAACAATGTAAAATATATCTGCATGGATATGTATGTTCCATACATTAGCTTAGTGAATTCTATCTTTCCTAATGCAAAAATAGTAATAGATAAATTTCATATTGTTAATCTTGTTAACAGAACATTTAATCAAACTAGAATATCTATTATGAATTCTATTCAAGATGATTCTTCAAAAAGGAAGCTAAAACTATTTTTGGAAGTTATTTTTAAAATATTATCCTGATCTTTCTCAGAGTAAACTATTATTGTCAAAGTTTTTAAGCGCAAATTAAGTAGCAAAGATAAAGTAGATTATCTTTTTAGAAAAAGCCCTGAATTAGAGTTTCATTTTAATATTTACAAGATATTATTCAAGCAATAAAAGCATAATAACTTTAAAAGATTTGACGAAATAATAAAAATATTTAGCTAGTAAAGAAAAAAATTTCTAAGAAAAATGATAACAGCTCTAAAAACTCTGAAAAAAATATATGAAATATATTGGAAATATGTTTGAATCAAATATTACTAATGGTTTAATAGAAGGTTTTAAACAATAAAAATAAAAATAAAAATCAATAAAGAGAACAGCATTCGGATATTCAAATTTCAGTAATTTTTAAAAAGCGTGTATTGATTCAAGAAGGTATTATTCAATTAGCGCTTAATTTTTTTAATGTAATTAATACAATAATGTGATTTAGTTTAAATAAAAAAGAGAATTCTTAAGTTTTTAATTCTCAAAAATTCTCTTAATTCTATCAGGTCATAGTCTAAACTTTTTTTATCAACACTATTTGACAAAATAACCATTTAAAAATTTAAAAGAGGTGTTAGAATGCAAGTAAATCATAAATATAACATTTATATGTTTTATTGCCACTATCTTTTTGGGAATGACCTATGTTTTTAACAAAAAAATATGTTTTAAATTACTCAACAGAATTTCATATAATAAGCTTTTAGATTTTTCAATAGCTTTTATAATTTCATTAATTTTTACATAAAGAAAAATATTTCCAATAAAAAGAAGAAATTTTTATTCTCTTCTTTTTGAGATTAATATTTTTTTAGTTTTTATAACAATGACTATTGGGGTAAAATATACCACTGCAACCAATGCAAGTTTTTTTAGTAAGTTTATCAGTTATTTTTATTCCATCTTGGGTTTTAATAAAGAAAAACCTAAAAAAAGTATTTTTTTCTTGTTCTTATTATTGTACTGATAGGGATTATGCTATTAACATTAGATAAAAATTTAGAATTGCATATAGGAGATATTCTTTGTCTAATTTGTTCTCTTCTTTTTTCATTTCATGTATTAATAACTGAAAGATTTGTAAAAACTAATAATCCTATTACTCTTGGAGTATTGCAATTTGGAGAAGTAGCTATATTATCTTTTCTTGTACAATATCCTATAGAAAAAAATTTACACTTCCTAAAGATGAAAAAATTTTGGATTTTCTTTATTGATATTAAGTGTATTTTTGTACTGTACTTGCCTATATAATACAAACTATATCTCAAAAAAATTATCTTCTACATTGATGGGGCTTATTCTATCGTTAGAACCAATTTTTCAAGGGATTTTTGGATACTTCTTTTTAAATGAATATTTGACTTTTTCAACAGTATGTAGGAGCATTTTTGCTATTAATATCTATTATTTATGTTTCTGTAAAAATTAATTGCTCAATCATAATTTCATAAAATTCTTTTTAGAATTAAAAATAACATATGTTAAATATAAGAAAAAGAGGCTGTTGCAAAATTAAAATTTCAATCTTTAAAAGTAAAAAAATAAGTGAGTTACGAATGGAAATTTTAGATAAAAATCAAATAGAATGAGCCGAGCAAATGCAGAGGTGTCTGAGTGCAGCAGAGTTTCCTGATTCTGCGGCGATTCTTGATTTTTATCGTTGAAAAGAACTACTCAGTAACGAATTATTTTTACTTTTGATTAATTGCAACAG
>BNJT01000838.1_pt1 | contig 41516 bp, 54 predicted proteins | sample 8540491 | NCBI WGS metagenome assembly BNJT01 (sample SAMD00202455, study PRJDB9452) | human saliva metagenome | host: Homo sapiens | reverse complement strand
CTCGTCGAGGCGGCCCCGTGTTGCTCTCCCCATGGCAGAGGAGCGGGCCGGTGGGAAGGATGAGGCGCGGCGGGTGGCCACGGGGTCGCCGGTCGCCATCCCCTTCCAGGCGCGACGAGAGGACGACGGATGCCGCCCACGCACCTTCCTCTTGTTGTCCGTCTCGGAGGTATCCGCTCGCTGCTGGCCTTCTGCGGCATCATGACGGCGGGCCTGACGGTCGCACTCTCACCGGTGGTCGTGGCTGTGTGGGAGCCCTCGCTCGCGGCCGTCGCGCTGCTACCAGCCTTCCTGGGCGCCGGCGGGATCACCTACTACCTGTGGCGTGGTCTGTCCGCGCGCCGGATGGCTCGGGATGCCCGGCGCGCCTACCTCGGGTCGCCTACGACTACGAGGTCACCGAGCTCCAGGCACGCCTCGTCCCGGAGGGTGAGGCGCACGGCGCCCGGGTCATGGCCGACTACCGCTGGTTGCGCGACGAGTACGAGAACCTGACCCGCTCCTGGCAGGACTTCGGCAGCCCACGAGGTACCCAGTGGTTCGAGCCCGGGATGCTCGGACGGGTCGCCGAGCTTGAGCAGCGCTCGGCCGCACTGGGCTCGACTGAGGACGTCATCGTCGGCCACGCCGCCTTCCTGACTCTGTCGTCCCGTTGGGAGCGGGTCTGGTACGACGAGCAGCGGCCCGTCCTGGAGGACCTCGACCTGCTCCTGGCCCTGTGCCAGTGGGTCGACTCCTGCACCCTCGCCCCCGTCGGCACGGTGGAGGCGCGCGAACTGGTCCGAGCCCACCACCAGCGCCTCAGTGAGATGACCACGGAGCTGTCGGCCGGCCTGCTGAAGCCCTCCGCGGCGCTCGATGAGCTCACCTGGATCAGGGCCGACGTCCGCCGGTCAGTGAACTGCCTGTCGCTCCGCGCGGCCGGAGCGGAACCCTCCCTTGGTCTTCCTGGAGCCGAGGTGCAAGGCCGGCGAGGCATCGATGGGTGGCCGGCTACTGTGGGAATCGCCGGCGGAGCCGAGGGACGGGCAGTGGGTCGATGATGACTCCGTGAGCCATGTGAGCCATGTGAGTCCCCGACGGCATCCGGTGACCCAAAAGCTTCCTCGGGGATGGGAGCTTTCCGGGATACTGATACCCGGTACTCCAGCCCTTCCAGATCCCAGTCCCAAGAATCCCTGAAGCGAACACAAACATGAATACAGTAGAAGTGAATGAACAATTTAATAGTTGGCGTGGGGGTGCGTGCCATTCTTTTGACGAAATGATGTCGATGTGTGTCACTGCCTTTGATGCGATTCGACGGGTATTCCAAGGTGCGGGATCGCCTTGGCGTCATCATCGCCCTAGCAAGAGGTGATTGTGTTGAGGGTAGTTTTTCGGATTCTGAGGGCGACGTCCTCATACCTGAGTTTTATTGTCAGTGTGTCAGTGCTTACGGCGCTCATCCTGTCACTTCCCGTCATGTGGTTCTGGCCCTTCGGAAGAACGCATCACCCAACGATGGAGATCGATGACAGGGCTAGTATTCTTTCAGACGAATCAGTGGTGGACAGTATAAGGGGTGTGGGCTTTCGTCAAAATATTCACGTTGTGGTCGTCTCGGTGCCCGGATACATGATTGATAACCTCAATGGTGAGGTACTCAAGTATGCTCGCGCTCATCAGAATTCTCCAAGGCCGTGGATCTCCTCATCCAACTCCAACTACTGGAGTGATGGTGTTGTTATCCTTGCAGTCGCACCCGATTCCAGGAAGGTGGGGTGTTACTTCGGGAAGGATGTGCGCCTGCCTTTGAGCCAGCAAGCGTCGATCCAAAGTGCCGCAAAAAAGGCATTCAATGACCATAAGTGGGATGATGGAATCCTGGCAATGGCAAAGAAGACGGCTGACCTGTTAGGGCGCCCCGCTGAAGGGAGCTGGCTCACCACCTTCATCATCCCGGCTCCGGCAAGCATGATCGGAATATGGGCGCTCCGGAAGTACCTGCGTCGTGGCCTGCGTGCAAGAGCCGTTGGGAAGGAACTGACGGAGAGCTACTCCCGAGTCTCCCTCGGCGACGAGGATGTCGAGCTGAATATGCGCACCATCCCTGAGAATGAACCGTATGGGGCGCGAGTGAGGATGTGGTACCGATGGTACCGCCGGGAGTATGCGAGCATCACCAGAGACTTGCAAGCACTCGGGCGTCCTCGCGGTCCGCAGTGGTTCGCCTGGAGAATGCTGAAGCGTGTGTCCAGATTGAAAAAGCGCGCTGTCATGTTGGAGTCGCTTGGGGCGACGATCTCAAACACAGCATCCATCCTCAACATGTCATCGACCTGGGAGAAGGCATGGGAGAACGAGCAAGGGCGGGTGCTGGAGGACCTGCAGGCGGTGAGATCGCTTTTGCGATACGATCTCCGCGTCTCGGGACGTGCCTCTAGGGTGTGAAGAAGGAGCGGAAGTGGGTCAGGGAGCAGCGCTCGCGCCTCGGCGATATAGAAATAGCGTTGGCGAGCGGCAGGATACGTCCTTCCGATGCTCTTGACGAGCCTGGAGAGGACGGCGCAATCAGTTCGGGAGAAGACCTTGATCTCATGCGTCGCGCAGTGAACGCCGATACGTCCAAGTACGCCGAAGAACGTCGCCGTCGTTATTTCGCGTCACTAGATTCAGAACATGATGTTGTGCGCGCGGGGCAATGGTTATTCTCCAGCGACGACGGTGGGAGTAACCACGACTCGAATACCTACCAGTTCTCCGGCTCGCCGCTTGGCGGCGATACTTCCTCGTCGGGCTGGGAAGGGGCGGGATGGCTCGACTCCTTCACTTCGGTATCCGATCTGGTGGTGGGTACGAATCCGCCGCATCCTATGCGCCGACGACCTCGGGGTCGTCCTCCTATTCGGGTGGAGATGGATCGTCAGGGGTACTCGGGAAGCAGGCCCCTCCGCAGACTACGGCGGGGGTGACTTCTCGGGATCCGGTTCATCGTCCAAACTTCTGAGTCATGTTAAGAGTTTCCACTATCAGTGAGAGGACATGATGACAGTGCAATCATCGATGGCTCTTCGCATTCGGGGGTGTGCTAGGTGGGGCCTATCGTGGGATTCTGAGTGGTTGTTGTCAGGTGGCCTTTGAGGCGTCCGGTGTGAATGACCTGACTCGTGACACTTTGGTGGGGTCTGGGTTTTTGAGGTGGGTTTTTCGTTGGTATTCCGTCATGTTGGGGGTGTGCTGGCACACTAAGGGGCCGGTAGGGTGGGGGTGGTGAGCCCGTTTCTGCGTAAGGTCAAGACTGCTTCAGGAGCGATGGCGGTACAGATCGCGGTCAAGGAAGGACGCCGGGACAAGGTCATCGAGCACCTGGGCTCAGCCCACACCCAGGCAGAGCCTGGCGGCCCTGATGGAGATCGGCCGGCGCCGCATCGCTCCGGACCAGCTGGCTCTGGACCTGACCCCTGTGCCATCAGCGCCACCGCCAGCCTCCTCAGGACCGGCCAACGTCGGCGCGGTGGTGGCCTCCAAGCGCTCGGCCCTGTTGTGGAACGTTCTGCACGGGGCGTATACCCGCCTGGGACTGGGCGAGGCGGTCGGTGGTGATCGGGCCTTTGAGCAGATGGTTCTGGCGCACTTGATCGAGCCGACCTCCAAGGCCCAGGTGCCCTGCGTGCTGGCAGACCTGGGCCTGGAGTCGGTCAGCGTGCGGACCTTGTTCCGCTCCCTGGGTCGCTGCATCGAGCGCGACTACCGCCAAGCCATCAGTGCCGCGGCTCTGAAGCACGCCATGGCCGCCGGCGACGTGTCACTGTGTCTCTACGACGTCACCACGCTCTACTTCGAGACCGAGCGTGAGGACGACCTGCGGCGGGTCGGCTACTCCAAAGAGAGAAGGGTCGACCCCCAGATCATCGTCGAGCTGCTGGTCGACCGGGCTGGCTTCCCCCTGAGAATTGGTTGCTGGGAGGGCAACCGGGCTGAGACCACCACGATTGTCGGTGTCGTTGAACAGTTCCGCCAGGCCGCCAAGGTCGAGCCCCTGGTCGTAGTCGCTGACGCCGGCATGCTCTCGGCCGCCAACCTGAACGCCCTGGATGAGGCCGGAGTCGGCTTCATCGTCGGTTCACGCACCACCCGGGCCCCGGGGGATCTGGAGGCGCACTTCCACTGGCACGGGGACGCCTTCACCGATGGGCAGCTGATCGACACCATCACCCCCAAGCGGGGCTCGCGGAGCGAGCGGGATAAGAGCCTCAGGGCTGAGCCCGTCTGGGATCCAGCCAAGTATCCGGGGTCGTGGCGGGCGGTGTGGGCCTACTCCAAGAAGCGCGCCGCCAGGGACACTCAGACCCTGACCGCCCAGGCCAACCGGGCCCGGGCCGTCATCGCCGGCGAGAAGCGTCCCAAGGGCACCAGGTTCGTCACCACCCACGCCGGTGACGCCACCCTGGACGAGGCCTCCCTGACCCGGGCCCGCTCCCTGGTGGGCCTCAGGGGCTACGTCACCAACATCCCGTCCCACCTGATGGATGCCGGTGAGGTCGTCTCCTCCTATCACGAGCTGTGGCACGCCCGGGCAGTCCTTCGCCGATGCGCAAGCACGACCTGAGAGCCCGGCCGGTCTTCCACCACACCCGCGATGCCATCGAGGCCCACCTGACCGTGGTCATGGCCGTCCTGGCCGTCGCCCGACACCTCCAGGAGACCACCGGGATCAGCATCAAACGCATCATCCGCGCCCTCAAGCCCCTCCAGGAGATCACCATCAACCTCAACGGCCACCACCTCACCGCCGCCGACCCCTGACCCCCGAAGCCGAAGAAATCCTCACCGCCCTGAGCATCCCAACAGGGCACTAAAAACTGTGCAACTCAGGTTCGACTTCCCTGGGACGCACAATATGCTGCTCACGATAACCTTGCTGACGCCCAGTAGTCGAACAGCGGATATCTTCAACACCGCCCGAGAACCGCCCGCCCACGTGTCTGCCGACAGGAACACTCCTCATGACCGATACCAGCGCAACCGACGCACCCCGTTCAGCAACTGCAGTACCCCCTTCTGCGACCGCGGGCCGCTTCCTGCACTCCCTGACGCCCATGCGCTCACGCGACCCGCACGAGGAGCACCGGGTGGCCACCACCCTGGAGCTCCTCTACGACCTGACCCTGGTGATCGCCTTCGGCGTCAGCGGCGTCCAGATGGCGCATGCCCTGGCCTCCGGGCATGTGGCGGCGGGGCTGGCTGCCTTCGGCTTCGTCCAGTTCTGCACGATCTGGGCCTGGATGAGCTACTCCAGCTTCGCCTCCTCCTACGACACCGACGACTGGGGCGTGCGGTCGGGAGTCGCGGTCCAGATGGTGGGCATCATCATGATGACCACGGGCATCCCCGCGCTCTACGAGGGCTTCGAGCACGGATGGCAGCTGCACTCCGGCAACATAGTGGTCGGGTACGTGGTCATGAGGGTCTCGCTGATCGCGCTGTGGCTGCGGGCCGCGCGGGCCAACCCGGACCAGGCCCGCGCCTGCCGGATCCACGCCCTGTGGATCTCACTGGCCCAGGTGCTGTGGGTCGGCACGCTCTTCGTCCACCTCAACGCCCTGTCGCTCTTCATCGTCTCGGTCCTGCTGTTCACCATGGAGTTGGCGGTGCCGATGCACCTCGTGCGCCGCTACGACCACATGGGCTGGCACCCTCATCACCTGGCCGAGCGCTTCGGCCTGTTGACGATCATCACCCTGGGCGAGGTGCTGGTGGGAACCGCGCAGTCCGTAACCGCTCTGTACACCGAGCACGGCTGGTCGGCCTCCGCCGTGGTAGTCCTGGCCTCAGGAGTCTCGATCGCGCTAGGACTGTGGTGGGTCTACTTCGAGGTGCCCTTCGGCCAGGTCCTCCACAAGCACCCCACCAGGACCGTGACGGTCGCCTACGTCCACTTCATCCTCTTCGCCTCCCTGGCAGCGATCGGGGCGGGCCTGCACGTCGCCGCCCTGCGCGAGGAAGGACACGCAGTGATCTCGTCCACCGGCGCCGTCCTGAGCGTCGCAGTACCCATGGCCGTGTTCGTCATCATCCTGTACGCACTCGTGGTCGCGGTGAACCTGCGCGCCCTGGGGCGCATCTACCAACTCATGCTGGGCCTGACCATCGCGGCCCTGGCCGGGTCGGTGCTCCTGTCCCTGGCCGGCGTCCCCTTCGCAGCCTGCCTGGCAGTCATCGTCCTGGCACCATGGATTAACGTGGCCGGCGTGGAGACCGTGGGGTCTCGGGATATGCACAAGCGCCTGGAGGTCGATGCATAGACCGCCGATTCATCGCACAGCCCTACGAATAACCGCACAAGCCCACCAGCCCACCGACACAACCGCTCCCGTCCCGAAGGACCCGCAGCACCCCGCCTGATCAGCTCTTCTCAGCGCTGCCGCCATCCGCGCCGTCCGGCGAAGGATCCCCGTCGGGAGCATTGGCGGGAGGGATGAGCCCGGCTCTTCTGGATTGCTCGAGGTATTTCCGATACAGGCAGTCCAACGCCTCGGCCATATCGACCCGGTTATCCACTTCCAGCACGGTGAGCTGCTCATTGGAAGACGGGTCGGGCACCGGCCCCACAGCGGGCGGCAGGTCAGGACGGCGCAGCCGCCTCTGCTCCGCCAGAAGGTAGGCGCACTCGACGGATGACAACGGCATGGTGTCCATGGTCAGCGGCGTCGGCGGGAAGCCCTCTATCTTCGAGATGAGCCAGCAGTAATGGCGGCGAATGGGCCGTAGATGCTTCCATCCTGAGTTGCACGGGTTGGGGTGGTTTGTGTTTCAGAGTGGGGTTTTTCGTTGGGATTGTGGGGGTGTGGTGGTCGTTTCGGGGCACTAAGGCGGCGGTAGGATCTGGTGGGTGAGTCCGTACCTGCGTCAGGTCAAGACAGCCTCGGGGCCACGGCCGTGCAGGTCGTGGCCAAGGACCATGGTGTGCGCCGGATCGTGGAGCACCTGGGGTCGGCCCATGACGAGGCTGGGCTGGCAGCGCTGATGCGTCTGGGGCGCCAGCTCCTGGCCGGCCAGCAGGTCCTGGACCTGGGGCCGGCACTCAACGACGACGCTGACGAGGTGGGTGGTCAGGCACCCGGTGACGGTGGCGCGGTGCGAAGGCCGCAGATCATCTCGCGCAGGTCGGGCTGGCCGATCGAGGCCATCCGTTCGGCCTACAGGCGTCTGGGGCTGGGTGAGGCGGTCGGGGGTGACCAGGCCTTTGAGCAGATGGTCGCCGCTCGCCTGATCGAGCCGACATCCAAGGCCGAGAGCCTGTCCAGTTTTCTGTGTAAGCGTTTTACGGTAGGGGTTGATTCGGTCGGGGTAGGCGGTGGTGAGCTGGGCCAGGGCCTTGTTCCAGGCGGTGGTGATCTGTCCTTCGACGAGCTTGCCCTTGGCCCTGCGCTTGGATGGTGGCAGTCCTTTCTCCTTGTCGCGTTCTCGGGCTCGTTTGTCCACAGGTGTCGCAGATCGCCAGCCACAGCAGCTTGATCACCGCCTCATCGGAGGGGAAGTGGCCGCGGTTCATCGGTGATCCTTGCGTACCTGGTACTCGCAGTCTCGATCGTGTTGGTGGAGGGGGTACCTCCCACGAAGTGGGGGAGAGATGACACGCCTGAGCATCGGCCGGTGAGTCCAGGAACGGGATGAACCTCTCCCAGGCCCGCTCCCAGGTCGCCACCGTCTGGGGGTACTTGACCCCCATGTCGGACTCGGAGAAGTCGGTCAGGGCCTGCCAGGCGGCCTCCTGGTTCGGGGCGGTGCAGATCGGTCTTGAGAGCGGCCGCGACCTTCCGGCTCTCCCCGTAGGAGACGAACCGCATCCAGGGGCACGGAACCGGGTGGACCACGCAGGTGGGGACCGTGGCCTGGGGCCAGGTCGCCTCGATCGCCTCGGGAAGGCCGGTGAGCCCGTCGCATTCCCCCGCGCGCTTCGCTCCCGTGCGGGAGGTGCCCCCTCTACGATCAGCACGTCGCTCACGCCCCTGTTGGCCAGCTCGGCGCACACATGTGCCCAGAAGGAGGCTCCTTCCTCGGGCCCGGGGCCCAGATACTTAAGCCACGTGCTTGACAGCTGTCCATGCCCCGCCCCGACCGCGATATGGGCCGAGCGGGAGGCGACCCGGTGATCAACGCGGACCATCGGCCCGAATCGCGTCGAGATAGACCACCGGGTAGAACTCCTCCAGCGGGCGGCGCTGCCACACGCGGGACAGCCTCGGCGACCGCGTCGGTGATCCTTGAAATGGTCCCCACGCTGAGCTCCACGCTGAGCGTGGAGGCCAGGTGGTGCTGGATATCCCGCACTTATCAATTCCACCGGCGCATCAGGCCTGGTGATTCACACGCATCCAGGCCGTCCAGGCGGCGCTGACCTTTGCGCACCAGACGCGGGGTGAAGGTCCCGGCCCGGTCCCGGGGCACCACAGGTCTCGAAGGGCCCCACCTCAGAGTCCACCATCTTGGACGTGGTCCCGTTCCTGGCGTTACCGCGTGCCTGGGTGGTCGGCTCGCCCTTGTCGTAACCCAGGTGCTCGGTCAGCTCAGCGGCCAGGCCCCTCTCCAGGGCCTTCTTGACCAGGGCTGGTAGCAGGCCATCAGCCCCGGTCATGCTCACCTGCCCGGAATCAATCTGCTCAAACAAGCCATCCAGAGCCCCAGCCGAGCGCAGCTGGTCGACCACATCCCGCCCACCAGCAGGAGCCCTGTTGTCATCATCAGTAGCAGTCATCAGTGTCAGTCCTTCCACAAGGGCTTACACAAACCATTGAACAGGCTCCTCGAACACCGAGCGGGATAAGAGCCTCAGGGCTGAGCCCGTCTGGGACCCGGTCGAGTATTCGGGGTCGTGGCGGGCGGTGTGGGCCTACTCCAAGAAGCGCGCCGCCAGGGACACTCAGACCCTGACCGCCCAGGAGAACCGTGCTAGGGCCATCCGTCGCCGGTGAGAAGCGTCCCAAGGGCACGCGTTTTGTCACCGTCCATCAAGGCGATCAGGTCCTCGATGAGGCATCCATCGCCAGGGGCCCGCCCCTGGTGGGTCTCAAGGGGTATGTCACCAACATTCCCGCGCATCTGATGGGCGCCGGTGAGGTGGTCTCCTCGTATCACGAGCTGTGGCACGCCCGGGCAGTCTTTCCGGATGAGTAAGCACGACCTGAGAGCCCGCCCCGTGTTCCACCACACCCGCGATGCCATCGAGGCCCACCTGACCGTGGTGATGGCCTCCCTGGCCGTAGCCCGCTACCTCCAGGACGCCACCGGGATCAGCATCGCCAGGATCGTGCGCGAGCTACGCGGACTGCAGGAGGTCACCATCAACCTCAACGGCCACCACCTCGCAGCCGCACCACGTCTGACCGACACCGCCGACGACATCCTCACTGCCCTGAGCACCCCACCCCCGGCACACCAAGCGTCATGAGTCAGGTGGGATCTGAGTGGTTGTTGTCAGGTGGCCTTTGAGGCGTCCGGTGTGAATGAGGTCGCGGAACCCCAGGGCATCCAGGCGCAGAAAGGTCGTCAGCTCAGGGCAGGTGAAGGTAGTCCCGGGCACGTCGAGGCTTCTCAGCTGCTCTGTGTGACAGCTTCCATCATCGGGGGACCTTGATCTTTATCCACCGCAACGATGCACTACTCTCACCTATACCCTTAATAGGTCCCACCTACCATACCCTCAAGTTCGAAGAGTCGAATTTATGCGGTTTAAATCAGATAATTGATGCTGCTAACCTCGACCTACTGAGAGTAGACGCGGTACATCGTTCGAGGCCGGCTCGATTATCAACAAGGAATGTCATGAAGCAATCTGCGATTGTCCGTCTTGGAGGTCTTCGAGCGGTCACATCTTTTGTGATGAATATTGCGGGAGCGTTGATCGCGATCCCTGCTTCTGCCGGCGGTGCTCCCTGTATCCTTCCGCATCTGGACATCGTCCCGATGTGGCCGTTCGCGACGAGGCCGGCATCTATCACGAGCAGACTCTTCGCCGCGGCCTGGAGGAGCAGAACTACGATCGTGAGGTGCGCATCGCGGTGCTTCTCGGTTCCCGGAGCCGGCATCAGCAACATTGATGAGGAGACTGTCAAGTACGCGGGTGACGGCGCACAAGGCTCCTCCTGGCTCAGGGGCTCCGATGTCGATAGCCTGGTGGACGGGACGGTCCTCTTCGTGGTGGCGCCTGAGTCTCACTGGGTGCGTTGCTACGCGGCGAAGGACCTGCAGCTGTCTGCCGACAAGCGCACAGCCATCGAGAACGCCGCGGGAAGCCACTACGCTCAGGACGATTGGGATGGCGGGACCGTGGCGATGGGGCGGCAGCTGGCGACATACATCGGTTCAGGCGATGGAAGCAGCACGATGATGTGGGTGGCCGGTGCGATCCTCGCCTTCATGGCGGGAAGCGGATGGCTTGCCTTCTACATGTGGCGGGGGATGACCGCCCGGCGGCGAGCTCACGGGGCCTACCGGGACATGATGCGGATCGTCTACACCTACGACCTCACCGAGCTGCAGGCGGGAACCCTGCCGGAGGGATCCCGCCAGAGCCGGGACGTTGGTTCCGACTACCGACGATTCCGCGACGAGTACGACACCGTCAGCCAGAAGTGGAAGGACTTCGGGGAACCTCGTGGCGCTCAGTGGTTCGGTCGCGGTGTTCTTGCTCAGGCGACTCGTCTCGCCGAAAGGACTGCCAGTTTGGTCGACCTCGACGCCGCTGTGAACTCCGGCGCCGTGACTCGGGCGGACACGCTCCCGAATCCTGGGGGTGCTGCTCTGTAGAAGTCGCCAACAGTCTCCGAGCCTCGGTGGGATACGAGCGATCCTCGGTATGCGGGTAATCTCCTCATTGGTGTGGCGCTTGTGGTCGCACCATTCATCATCAACGGTGGACAATCCCCCTTCTACCCCGCGAAACAATTTCACCCGACGGTGGAGGTCCATGATGAGCCCGGTGTTCTTCATCAGGAACATGTCAAGGCGGAGCTTGAGAAGCTCACCTTTCGACAGCCGACCCACATCGCTGTGGTGGATGTGAGCAGCTCGAGAGTTCAGAACCTTGAGCAGGAGGTTCAGAACTACGCCCGCACCCATCCCACCGACGTCCCCTGGATATCATGGGAGGATTCTGAGCACTGGGCCGACAACGTGTTCGTGATCGCCGGTGCGCCCAACGCCAACTATGACGAAAGCCTGGAGGGGCAGGTAGCCGGGTACTACTACGGATCCCAGCTGCAGATCAGCGAGAAGGGAAGGGAGGAAGTATGGGATGTCGCAGAATGGAAAATTATATCCGACGACGATGATGGGCGCGTTATAGAATCAGCAGAAGTCGCATCCGGATACATTGGGTATCAGTTGGATCCTGCCAGGATGTGTGCTCAGTTCACGTTATTCTTCATTTTCTTCGTCGCTGCGAACAAGTGGATTCGATACTATTTGGGCCGAGGGAAACGGGCGATGGCCGGCATTGAAGAAGCGCGTGAGGCGTACTCGCAGGCGATGGCCGGGCGTGCGGCCGTCATTGGCTACCTTCGACTCATCCCTGCTGGCGACATCTACGGCGTTCAAGTGATCGCCCGGTATAAGGTGCTTCAGCGGCACTATCGCCGACTTGAGCGCGCCTGGAAGATCATAGGGGACCCCGTCGGACTTCAGTGGTACGGAATGAGGCGCGGTCGTCTTGCTGAGTACGCCAAGGCCCACTCCGTGCAGCTCCGCGCCATGCAGCAAACGGTTGTCAACTGTGCGCAGTTTTAACGAGGAGAGGGGCCTGGCAGGAGTCATGGGAAAACGAGTACGCGCTCGTGCAGCGAGATATTGCGGCAGTAGCACGTATCTTCTCCTATGTTCCGAAGGAACATAAATCATTCTCTCATGAGGCGGTGAACTGGGCGAAACTGAAGCGGGCCGAACTTGATGTCACTGCCACGAAGGTATTAACCAGAACAATGCCCCCGTCCGATGCTCTTCGTGAGCTGACTCGCCTCTCCACCGAGGCAAAAAAGTTCGCAGAGAATGCGGTTGACAAGTTATTCCGCGGCCCCCTCAAGCGAGCACATTATAAAGAGTTCAGAAAATATCTGACAACCTACGGGCAGGAGGTCTCGAAGCGTGCGAAGGACGTTCTGAGACCTTCTTCCAAGCCTCAGTTCAGAGTCGGTGCCAATGGCGTTTATCTTGTGAGCCCCTCCGACTCCTCTGATGATCACCGTATCTTCTCCAATGTTTCCATGACTGTTCGCATGACCCCCCAATCTCCGGCCGCTTCCTTTGTTGCCCTGAGGACGGAGGTTCCGGGTCCCATGTCTGTGTACTCGCCAGTCCGTGACATATCAGATGCCTATTTTTATGCCATATCGATGCCGGCAGTGGACGAAAAGTCCAAGGCCAAGAAGAAGCGAAAGGGTGGGTTGAGGCGCACATGACTCAAAAAAAACATGAACGTGAAGGAGATGGGACGTCGAGCGCGATCTCATTTGCGGCCAATGTATTACTGTGCGCGGCCATGATTCTTACGCTGCCGGTCACGATTTTTTTCTCCCCGATGCTGGGTTATGCGCCGACTGTCAGTGTGCATGACCAAGCGGGAGTGTTTGATCGTGAGTTGTTGGGAGCGCGAGCTGGGGGAGTTGAGGTTCCGTCAGGACGTTCGTTTTGAGGTCATTTCTCTGACCGGATGGGGGAATACGAACCTGGATGCGGCTGTGGCGTCATTCGCAGACCAGGAGTTGGAGTACAAGAACGATATTAGAACGGTTGACTATAGGAACTGGAAGGAAGGGGTAGTTATCATAGCGGTGGCGCCCCGCGCTCATCAGGTCGGCGTGTATCCGGGCGCTGACGTATCGCTTAAACGTTCGGAGCAGGTCGCCATTCAGGATGCCGCGGCGACACAGTTCTCTCACCAGGACTGGAATGGTGGCGTTCTGGCTATTGGAAATAGGGCTGAGACGTACTTGGGTGCCTACGGTAGTGGACGTGGCACGTGCAGCCGTCGCCATTGCTGCCGTCATAAGCCTCTGGGGCGCAGGGAAATTATTTTTCTATCTTCGTCGCGGTATTATTGCTCGTCGTATGGCAGGACTCGCGGCCAGATCCTATGGACAAGTGACCTACGATTATGACTCGACTGCTCTGAGAGTAGGTACCCTTGAGCCAAGTGCTCCCGAATCGCGAGAGCTCGCAGCGCGCTATGAGCGGTTTGAGCAGGACTACCGCAATGTGACACTTGCCTGGCAGGAGTTCGGTGACCCTCAGGGTCTCGACTGGTTCGGTAAAAACGTGTATGACAGCGCGAAGAGCCTGCAGGAGCGTTCGGCGGCACTCGACGATGGTGATGACGTCATTGTGGATACGGTTTCAATATTGACGATGTCGCCCACATGGTCGCGATCCTGGGAGAAGCAGCAGGAGCCGACCCTGGAGAAATTGAGAGCAGTCATGCGAATGGCCGGATCGGTGCGTCGGCGTAGCGCTGTTGACCGTGAGAGCATCGCACGATGGGTGGCCCAGCAGAATCGGAGGCTCGGAGAGCTGACCGTTGAGCTCGACAAGCGTGAGGTGTCCCCAGTTGAGGCGTTGGCCGAGCTGGATGAGCTGTCTGGCGTCATTGATCTCGTGGTCGCGGCGCTTGAGCAGCGACAGGAAGCAGTCGTTGAGGCGGTCGTAACGTCCAGTGTGTCGGCTGACTAGTTCAGCTCGGCGTGTACCCAACGATTTCAGATCCCTGAATTCCTACCATGAGTCCTGAGTCGCCCAGGCTCGTGATGATGTGTGATGAGGAAGTAGGGGGTGTGATGACGCGCGCGGTCTGCGTATCGATGACAAGGGATGTATTGTCGTTCACCTCTTGATCTACGCCGCCTATTCTGTAGGTTGAGACGGCCAGGACTTGTTGATCGCTGGACAGGTTCCAGTGGATTTGGAGCTCGCCCCGTGCCGGCGCGTAGACGAAGGAGCGCCTCGAATGGAAGGGGTTATTGGGCTTCCATTGAATGTGCACGCGTTTTTCGTGGTGCACTCGATGATGTATTTTGCCCAGGACGTGTCGCCTGATTCGTAGGCCTTCCGGAACTGTTCCAGTGTTGGGGTTCCGGATTCAGAGATGAGAAGTGGAGCATTGCTTCCCGATAGAGTAAACGACCCAATGCGCTCCCCCTGGAGTGAGTAGGTCTCGGCGGTGTCAGATTTATTAGGGATGCGGATCCATCCGTCTCGGGCCGGTATGTAGTTGGCTTCTGCGTCAGGAGTGATTTCATTGAAAAGTGTGGTGATCGTTCCATCTGCGAGGTTCATGATACCAGTATTGTTGGACTGCAAGGTGTGTCCTTCTGGCTGAGATAGATGGACGAGGGGGCTTGGTGTGGAACCGTCTCCCGCGACCCCGAAGGCGACAGGTTCAACTTGCTGGTCGTATTGACGCTCCCAGCGCTGTTTTGGAGCTCCGTTATTCCACTCCCAGGCAGCGCAGTGGTTGGTGTGCTCATACATGTTGCATGTGAGCACGAGCTCGGAGGACATGACGTAGGGTAAGTCGTCGGTCGACCAGGGGGCGCGTTCAATGGTTCCATTAATGGGGTTGAGAAGTTCATATCTGAGAACCATGTGACCTCCCCACCAGGGGTTGCCACCCCAGGCATCGGAGCTCTTGGTTGGCACCTCCCATATTTTTTTAGCTGATTGTTTTCGAGGTGATATCCCGTCAAACCTGTAGGAGTGTCCTTTGGGGCTGATTCAACGACAAAATATTTTCCGCATCTTGAGACGTGCGGATAGCTGATCTGCATGTTTTGTGTGGTGTCCGTTGTCAAGCGCCATGCTTCGCGCCACGTCGCCCCGGCCGGAGGGCGCGTGTCGGTGGAGGGGCCGCAGGAGATGGTCTCGTTCGTCTCGGCCGGCGCCTGCCATGTTGAGAAGGCCGGCGCTTTCGGCTCGGTGAGGGATGAGGCCATGACGGGGCCCTGTCGTGCCCACGCCTGGGCGAGGGACAGGGACGCGGTCACCATGATGAGGATGAGCGCGGCGGTGAGTGAACGACTTCGGAAGATCGTTCGAGCAAGACGCACACACCGGTGTCGAAGGTTCGCCGCACTGAATCGCATGGGACAAGCATTCCCCAACCCGTGCGACGGTGGGACTGTTCTCCCTGTGACGTCGAGAGAAGCCGGTGGGGAGAACTGCCGTGAACCGCGTCATCGGCGCCGACGGGCCGTCGTCGGCCTGGGTGGGGCGCCACGCGGCCGGTAGGCTGACGGGCATGTCGAAGAAGAAGCGCCACGGGCGCCGTCCGGCCGCCGCGTCGGCCAAGCCCCGCAAGCAGAGCATCGAGTTCGTCGCCCGCCCCTTCGCCGGTCTACCGGCCGAGGAGGACCTCGTGGCGATGGCCCAGATCATCCCGGCCGCCACGGCCACCGTGCGCCTGACCGAGGAGTACGGCGGCCATCAGGTCCAGCTCGTCACGCTCCTTCCCGAGTTCGTTCAGGGGCTCAAGCGCTCCGACGGCGAGGTCCTCGTGGCCATGCAGACCTCCATGCACCTGGGACGCCTCCCGCGACGTGGCTGCCGCCGTCCTGGCGACTCTTGAGCCTGCCCGAGGGTCAGGCCCCTGCGCACCGACGGATCTGCCCGAGCCCGGCCCGCGCCTCCAGGACATCCTTGACACCAGTGAGCCGCCGGTGGTCTCCGTGCGCGAGACCTTCGACTTCTGGGTCGACCCCCAGGCCGGGGCCGGTGATGCGCAGGCCCGCCAGGTCATCGAGGAGGCCATTGAGCGCGCCAAGGAGGAGATCGCCCCTGACCCGGCCCGTGCCCGGCGTCGAGCACGCCTACTGGTGCCGGCTGGGTACCAAGGAGTTCGTGCGCTGGGCGCGCGGGGAGGACGAGGACGAGTTCTTCAACGCCTTCGCCCGCATCCACGCCGCCCGCGAGTCCGACCTGGAGGAAGGGGCGCGCTTCGTCGGCGCCTTCCGGGCCAACGGCCTGGCCATCCCGGTGTGGGAGCTCGTCCCCGGCACGGAGGCCGAGGAGCTCACCAAGCCGCTGCAGGCCATGGGCAAGCGCCTGGAGGTCGCACTGGCCGACTCCAGCCCCCTGAGCCCCGAGGTCCGTCGCGCCAAGGCCGGCATCATCTCCCGCCAGGTCAACCTCTGAGCCCTTGTCGCCGAGCCGGGCATCTTTCGCCCAGCCCTCCGGAATGTCTGTGGGGCACCGCGAAGAATGCCCGGCTCGACGTTGCTCAGGTCTCGGCGATGCTCAGGCGCCGGCGGGTCACGCGCGGCAGGCCGCGTCCGTAGAGAGTGCCCTCCTTCGCCTTGGCGGCGGCGACGAGCACGAAGCTCAGTGAGATGAGCAGCGCCCAGCTGCCGAACTTGCCGGCATGCACCAGGTGCCAGCCGTCGGCCTGGTCGGGGTAGCGCCAGGCGCTCAGTGCCGTGGCCAGGTTCTCCGCCAGCCAGAGGAATCCCCCGATGAGGATGAAGGCCACCGTCGTCGGCATCCAGTAGCGGTCCCCGCCGACAGTGAAGTGGACGGCGCTTCCCCACAGGGCGATGAGGAAACCGGCGGCGATCACCCAGCGTAGGTCGACGATGGCGTGATGGGTGAAGAAGTTGAGGTAGGCGGCCACGGCCAGCAGACTCACCGGCCACCACCGAAAGCCGCCCACATGCAGGTCGAGGCGCCGGAAGGCCTGGCAGATGTAGGGAGCCGACGGAGGCGTACATGAATCCGGAGAAGACCGGCACCCCGCCGACGCGTACCGCTCCCGCGTCCGGATAGGCCCAGGAGCCGGTGTGGACCTTGAACACCTCCAGCGCCAGCCCGATGAGGTGGAAGGCGCAGATGACGCCGAGCTCGCGCCAGGTCTCCTGCTTCAGGGCCACGAAGGCGATCTGCACCACGACGACGTAGATCAGCAGGGCGTCGTAGCGGGCGATCGGCGGATCCGTGTAGTTCCAGATCAGGGCGCTGGCCGCGAGCCCTGCGAAGATGGCGATGGCGAAGGCGCAGCAGGCCAGCCCAGGAGGGCGAACTGGACCAGGCGGCGGGGGAGCAGCCGCCACCGACTCAGAGGGAGGCGAGCGGTATCGGGCACGACCGAAGTATGCCGTGCCGCGACGTCGGCCCGGTGGATGAGACCCCTGAGCCTCCGGGGCTCCTTACGGTTGGGGACCTTCAACGCTCGTGGGGACTTTTCCTCACGGCCGGGGACGTCTCGCGCGTCGGGGGAACGGATTCCTGTCCCCGACGGCGTCGAATGCCCCTGGTCGGAAGGGCTCGCACCCGGCCGCGCGGAATGTCCTCGTCGAGACGGCGCGTGACCACTGAGAGTGCGGTCCTGGCCGAACGCGACGACCATCTGGCCGACACCATCACCGGATCGAGCGCAGCGCTCGCCTGAGGATCCGCTCAGTGGCCGGGGTGGGCGACTCCTTCTGCCAGCGCTCGCAGAGTTGCACGGCCCAGGCGGGCTGGGTCTTGGCGGCGTCGTTGACCCAGTTCGCCACGGAGTCCTGCACATAGCGGGAGGAGTCGGCACGCAGCGGCTCGAGCAGCGGAAGGCCCCGCTCGGGCTCCTTCTTGAGTGCGGGGATGTGCCGAGCCCACACTCCGCGTGGACGCAGCGCCTCACTGGCGAAGCGCCGAATGCGCTCCGAGGGTTCCGAGGTCCATGGCCGCAGCGCGCGGATCGCCTCGTCGAGCTGGGGCACCAGGTGCGGACGCACTGCCATCCATGACCACTCGCGCACTCCGAAGTGCGGGTCGTCCGCGGCTGGTCGTGCCAGTGCCAACAGCGTGTCGACGTCGCCGTCCTTCTCCTGAGAGACCAGAGCGAAGACTGCCCAGCCCCGGACTGTATCGGCCGGGTGGCCGGCGAGATCCAGGCAGGTGGAGCGACCAAGGTGCGTATACAGCGCTTCGCCCATGGTCTGCATACGGGCCAGATGCCGAGCGAGTCGGCGTGCTTGGCCGCTTCAAGCAGATCCTCTGGCGCGTCCGGCACCACCTGCGTCAGAAGCGCGGAATGGGTGATGGCCAGGATCTCCGCCAGTGTTCGGGACTCGTCTCGTCCCGAGCTCAGGTCCGCTTGGCGCTCTGCGGTGATACCAGCGGCGGGGCTCATGCGTCACTTCACCACGAGGTGGGCCACGCGCTTGAGGTGCTTCTTGTGCTGGCGTCGGCTGACCTTGCCCACCTTGCCGAAGTTGACCCAGGTCCGCCCGTGCATGCCCACCTGCTTGATGGCGGCGCCCAGGAACACCGAGCCGACGTAGTTGCCGCAGAACCGGCGCAGGAACCAGGTCGGCGCCGTTGAGGTGGTGAGCACCAGGACCTGCTTGATGTGGGTGAGGTGCCCCTTCACCCCACCAGTGGCCGTCGGGTGGTAGGCCCAGTTCTGCTTCAAGACCTTGTCCACGAAGCCCTTGACGATGGCGGGCGCCTCGCTCCACCAGATCGGGGCGATGACAATGATGCGCGAGGCCCCATCGATGAGCTTCTGGTAGTGGCTCACCAGCGGGTCCAGGGTGCCGCCCTCCCTGTACAGGGCCAGCTCCTCGGTGGGCATGCGCGGGTCGAAGCCGTCGGCGTAGAGATCGACGACGTCGTATGGCCTGTCCGCCTTGTCCAGGGCGGAGGTGGCGGCCTCGAGTATGGCGCGGTTGAAGGAGCCGTCGTAAGGGTGGGCGTAGATGATGAGAGTGCGGTCGCCCGTCTTCTTGAGGATCTTCTTGGCTGTCATCAGCTGTCTCCAATCGTGACGATGGTGCGCAGGGCTGCGCGGATGAAGGCGGCGTCGGCGGTGGTGGCGCCGACGGCGATGAGCTGGGTGTAGCCCTGCAGGCAGGACCACACCAGGAGGTTGAGTGGTGCCGGGTCGGTTCCCCGTTGCGAAGCCAGACGGTCCACCTCGCCGCAGGTCAGTGCCAGCAGCGGGTGCTCGTCGGGGTGGTCGAGTGCCGCGATGGCCGTGGGGCTGACCTGGTTGAACTCGAAGAGATGCGGGTGCTCGGCGGCAAGATCCACCAGGAGGGTCCCGATGCCGATGAGCGACTCGAGCGGATCGTCCTGGATGAGGGCATCCGCGCGCTCGCCCAGCGAGGCGGACAGCTGGCGTGCTGCGGCCTCGAAGAGGCTGGTCTTGGACGGGAAGTGCTTGTAGCACGCGGGTGTGGTCACTCCGCAGGCGCGGGCCACTCCGCTCAGCGTCACTGTGTGCCACCCGTTGGAGTCAATGAGGTCCAGGGTGGTGTCGATGAGTCGCTGACGGGTGTCCGTACTGCGCCGATCGGTCTTCACATCAGGTAGGTTAACTAAGTTCACCTACCCTGTCAAGGGGGTGGGACATGGTTGCGCACACGTGGAACTCGCTGTCAATGACGAGTGACCACGATGTGGTCGGATCGGGCTTGGCTGGTGTGGCTCGAAGGCGGGGGCCACCTGCCTGTGAGCGCTGCCAACGGCGGCAGCGCGGCGAAGTTGGAGAGTCACCGAGATGTCTCTGACCTGCGCGGATATCGGTACGGGTGAACCGTGGCCGCAGATCCTTGACACCGTCGGCGCGGCGTCCTTGAATCGTGTCACGTCCATCACCGCAGGACGACAGCACGACGAACACCTCGCGCCGGGGCGGCCCGGCCCGTCCAGGATGAGAGGAGCACTGATGACCCGTACCGTTTGCGGCTCCGCGCTGCGGTCGACGGCCGTGCGCGTCAACCTGCTGCGTCCTTGTTCATCGGCCGGCCGGCGCCATCGATGCCTCTCGACCGCTATCCAGTAGCCACCCGCTGATCTCCGGCCTCCGCCTTCGGGTGCCCGCGCCGATCAGAGGGGGTGGGCCTCGGCTCCTCGCGTCCGCTACTGAAGGACCGGCCCGGGCTCGTCACCGAGTCTCGCACCTCGGGATCAGACCAGCACCAGTTCCCATCCGCGTCCGCCGCCTTCCCGCGGGGCGGGACGCCCTCCGATTCATCCACTTCTTTTCGCTGTCAGATCCATGATGCCTATGGACCTTTGTTTCGGTTCCTGGCACCCTGGTGAGACGGCAATGTCGCCGCTGGGCCCGCACGCCATGCGGCGAGTGAAGCGAAAGGCCCTGTTGTCATGACCGATGACCCCTCGAACTACTCTCCATCCGGACCCGCTGTACCTCCGACCGTCTCCCGCACGCAGGACGCCCCCACCGGTGCAGCGGACGTCACACCTGCGTCCGTCACCAGCCCGGTGAGCACCGGGCCACCCGAGCGGCCGCCAGTCCACCCGCAGCACCCGAGCTCAGGAGCCTGGCGGGCCGTCCGCACGGCCGGTGCCCCTTGAGCGTGCGTGAGGTCGAGGCGGCGGCCTCCGGGCGCCCGCCGCTCACACCTCCGCCCAGGCCGCCACCCGCTCCTCGGTCCGTTCACCTTCCGAGACCGCGGCTGCCAGCGTCGTCCTGCGCGATCTTGCCGATGAGTACGCCCAGCCTCCCTGTGCGCCCACGATCCCGAGGCGGCCGCACGCACCGGCCTGCCCGGCGGAGCCATCCTGCCCGACTACTCGCCCGCGGGACTGTCCGAGCGCCTCAGTGCCGAGCGCTCCCTGCGTCACCGCGTGGCCGCCGTCGACCGCTCGACCGGCTCCGACGAGCCTTCTGCGCCGCCACCTCCTGGAGCGTCTGGAGACCTCCATCCAGTTCATCTCCGCCGGGGAGGAGGGAGGCAACCTCGGTTTCCTCTCCTCACCGTTCCAGCAGATCGCCCGTCACCTGCACCGGCCCCCGAGACTCCCGACCGCGCCGGCTCCGACGAGGCGGACCTCGCCGAGGCCGAGGCCAAGTGGGAGGACGCCTGGAACCTCCACCGCACCCGTCTGGAGGCGCTGCCCGCCGCCCTGGAGGGGCTGGCCGCCTCCCTTGCCGCCTCGGCCGAGGTCGGTGCGATCGCCCCGCTCAGTCAGGTCGACGTCGTCGCCGGGCAGGCGCGCGACCTCGCCCGACGTCGCACCCAGGCTCTGCCCGAGGACCTTCCGGCCACCCTGCACGTCCAGCTTCAGGAGGCGGACATCGTCGCCCGCCGTGCCGCGCTGGACTTCGCCTCGCATCTGCGCACGACCTTCCGCCGCGGGCGCCCCAGGCCGAGGGGGTCGGCCCGCAGCGCCACGCCCTGTGGATGCGCCGCGTCCTGGGCACCCGGGTGGACCCCGAGGAGACCTACGCCTGGGCCGCCGAGGAGCTGGGACGGGTCATCGCCGAGCAGGACGCCATCGCCGTCGAGGTCCTGGGGCCCGGCGCCGATGCCGTCAGCCTCAACCGGCACCTGCGTGCCGACCCCACTCGGGCCCTGCGCGCGGAGGACTACACGACCTGGGCTCAGGAGGTGGCCGACGAGGCCTGGGATGCCGTCGTCGGCCGGATCCTCGACCCGCCCGACGGCCTGGGGCGTCCCCGGGTGCGTCTCGGGGCGCCCGGAGACGGCGTCGTCCACTACGAGGAGCCGCGGGGTACCGGCGGGGAGCGCCGGCCCGGCGTCGTCATGCGCTCCCTGGCCGACGGCGAGCGCCTGGTGGCCGTGGATGGAGCGCACCACGGTCCTGCACGAGTCGGTCCCGGGACACCACGTCCACGTCGGCGCCCACGCCACCAGCACGCGCTTGACCGCGTGGCAGCGCTACCTGGGAGCCGTCCCCGGATGCGACGAGGGCTGGGGCCTGTACGCCGAGTCCCTCGCCGACGAGCTCGGGCTCATGCCCACGCCCGAGGACCGCTTCGGTCGCCTGGCGGCACGCCGCTGGCGCCTGGCCCGGGTCCTCGTGGACCTGGGCGTCCACTCCCGGCTCCCCGTGCCCGACGACGTCGCCGCTCTCCCGGGGGCCTGCCGCGAGTGGAACCGTGCGACCGTCACCGCCGTACTACGCCACCACACCGTGATCTCCGAGGGGCGCCTGCGCTTCGAGGTCTCCCGGCACCTGGGGTGGCCGGCTCAGCCGCTGGCCTACGCGGTGGGCGAGCGGGTCTGGCGGGCCGGTCGGCGCACCGCCCAGGCGCAGGCCCGAGTCGAGGGCGGCGAGCTGGACCTGCGAGCCTTCCACAACCGGGGCATCGACCTGGGCAGCGTGGGGCTCGATCTGCTCGCAAGCGCCTTGCACTGACTGCATGAAGGATGCAGGGGCGGTGAGGGCCAAGGCGTGCCGGGGCGGCAGGGGAGTCGCCCCGGCACACGGAAGGACGCGAAATGCGCCGGCGGAACCCGGCTCCGTTGACGGGCTCCTTGTCTCCACTGTGCCACGAGAACCGGGTGTGACGTGCCGAAACAGACAACTTTAAGGCCTGAATGGGGAAATATGAGGCATTGCAGCAAGATTTCTCAGTTTCTCCGGGGACCGTGGTCCCATGCTGAAGGTTTGACACAAACTCACCAAGGAGAGGCTGAGTGAGGCGGCACTCGTCCGCCTCGTGGCGCATCGGCGTGTCGCAGTGTCCGGCGCGACGCGTGCGGGGCCGAGGCGGCGCGACCTCACCGCGCTCGGAGCCTGAGGATTCCGCTCCGCACGGGGTGAAAGCGGAGAACTTGACGGGCCTCACAAAAAAGGCCTGCGATAACGAGGCACTCAGGTATCGGCTGGAGGCCGGGAGTCTGGATACCCTGGGGGAGTGAGTTCCACCAAGCGGCCCGACCAGCGCGTTGCCGTGGTCATCCCTGCCAAGGATGAGGCTGAGCGCATCGCCACCACCGTTCGGGCCCTGCCGCTCCATCCCGCGAGTGGACTCGTCATCGTCGTCGACGACGGCTCGACCGACGGAACCCAGGACCACGCCCGCGCCGCCGGCGCCGTGACGATCCGCCACTCCGTCTCACGCGGGAAGGCCTCCGCCATGGAGACCGGGGCCTCCGTCGTCGCCATGCGCGACTACTCCGACGGTCCCGCCCGGCTGTTGCTGTTCATCGACGCCGACCTGGGGGACTCGGCGGCCTCCTGCGCCGAGTTTGGTGCCCCGGTCGTCGACGGCGTCGCCGACATGTCCATCGCGGTGCCCCCCAAGCAGTCCGGGGCCGGTGGCCGCGGCCGGGTCGTGCGCGCCGCCAGGCGGGCCATCTCGCTGGCCACCGGGTGGCTGCCGGTGGCGCCGCTGTCCGGTCAGCGATGTCTGAGCCGTGAGGCCTATGAGAAGGCGGTGCCCCTGGCCGACGGCTGGGGAGTGGAGGTCGGCCTGACCATCGACGTCCTCGTGGCCGGGCTCGCCGTCATCGAGGTCCCCTGCGACATCACCCACCGCGTCACTGGCAACGACCGGGCCGGCACGATGCACCGCGCCTCGCAGTACAAGGACGTCCTGCGGGCCGTGACTCGGCGCAAGCTGCGTCGCCACCGCGTGCCACGAGCCTCCTTCGAGAAGGCGGCCGCCGAGCAGGACCACTTCTTCGCCTACCGCGCCGTGCCGCAGCCCCCCAAGACCGACGACGACGTCGAGGCTGCGGACAAGCCGCACGATACTGACGGCTCGCAGGCTGGAGATCGCTGACGAGCGCGGCGTGCTGTCCTTAGAAGGCATCGCCTGAAGTGCAGAATCATAAGTCGGCACAAGGAGTAGGAAGCTCTGTTGGACTTGTCGGCTAACATGGATCTACATCGCTTCATAATCAGGCCAAAATTCTGCGAGACCAGAAGCCAGACTATGTTAATAATCCCTCCATTAGGTGAAGGAGGTGTTGTTAGAAATTGAGGTCGCTGAGGTGGTCAATTCACTGAGGCATATTCACAAGGCTAGCTAACTCCAGCATTTGCACAGGTCAGAGCAACTTTGGTGGATGCTATGAATAAGCCTCACTGACTTGAGCATTTCTCGGTGTTGAGGATGGAGCTGTTCAAGATGAAGAGTGTTGGTAGTGATGAAGTGAGCGACATGACGTCCGATAGCTCTTGTGATCCTCGATGGTGGAGGCGCTTGAAGGCGGGGTGCGTGACGCTGATGATCCTTCTGGTGGTGACCGGAGGGGTGCTCTATTGGGTGGCGGTCAGTATGGACCCCAGCCTGGGGCCGGAGTCATATCGGGTGCGAAGTGTTGGTAAGACGGCCGCAAAATACCTGTCCTCCGATCCAGATGTCGTGTCAGCGAAGGTCGACCACGCTGAAGCTGACAAAAGTGGTAGTGTCGTCAGTGTGGGTGCTTCTCTCAAGGACGGTACGAGCGTTCACAAGGCTGCGGATCTGGTGGCCTCTGTGCAGCAGAGAACACTGGAAAAGGAGCCGGAGTACGGGGGTGCCTTGGAGATGTCGCTATCCTGGAAAATAGGGGGCAATGACATCGACGTCAACATCAATTGCCGCCGAGATGCGAACCGTATCCGGGCGGACATTCTGCGCGCGATCAACCCCGCCGGGGAGCCGAAAGCCATCCAGGGAGACATTGACGAGCGTGCGGGGCCGACAGTTGACTACGGGGTGGTGACTGCAACGCCGCCCTCACTGACTCAGGCGGGAAGTCCTCATTCTGTGAAGACTTTCACCTTGAGCGGCTGGAAGGTGAGCTCGACCAGTAGTGGAACAGGGGATTCGTTCGCCAAGGCCCCATTCGAGCAAATCATCGCTGCTGCTGGTCACGCCGGTCAGAATGGGGCAATCGTGGCCTCACCGTTCGGCGACGGAACCTCAATTATATTATCGGGACTCGTGTCGGAACCCGGCGACGTCCTCAGCGTCGATAAGGCTGCCGCCATCGTCCACGGTCTTGCGGACTGCCGCAGTCTTGGTATCTCACGTTTGATGATCGACACGGTACAGCAAGACTCCTCCAGCCCCTCTCAGCTGGAGTTCACGTGCCAGGATGGGCAGTTCACCGCTAATGATGATCACTCCTCTGATGGTCGTGAGGGCAGAGGTCCTCCAACACGCTGCCGCGCTATGAAGGCGATGTGCTCGACCGTCCTTGTGCGCTTGGAACGATGCGCCGGCGTCGGTGGAGATGACGAGACGCTGTGAAGGAGTTGCCGAGCAGCAGCATCAGCGCCAGCAGGGCGGGGGCGGCGGCCGCCAGGATGAAGCCGGCCATCGTGACGCCGGAGTCGTTGACCAGGACGGCCACGAGAGTCAGCACCCCCAAGGACTTCAGCGCCGTCGTCCCCCATCGCCCGGACAGGGGTACTCCGCGCGTGGGGGACAGGAATCCGGTCCCTCAGCGCGCACCATGTCCCCGTGGGGCGGCGGGGACGAGCCAGGCGTAGGGGCTTGTGCCGGAGCGCCAGGCCCGCACCTGCCGGCGCCCCCACCACAGGGCCGCGGCCGCGAGGGCCGCGGTGCAGGCCAGGGCGATCGCCGTGAGCGGCCTCGTGATGAAGGGGCCGACCAGTGCGTACGCCTTGCGCCCCAGCACGCCGGCGGCCGAGCCGTCGGCCACCTGACGGGCGAAGCGTCCCAGGTGCGTGGGCCCACCGGGCCGAAGAAGATCGACGACGGCGAACCCGCCCACCACCAGGACCGTCGCGGTCCCGATGGCCAGCCAGCGCCGCCAGCTCAGGCGCAGCCCTGCCAGGCCCGCAGCGAGGAAGGCCAGCGTCGGCACCAGCGTCAGGGCGCCGCCCACGTCCGCGCCCAGCTGCGGGGCCCCATCAACGAGCAGCGCCGCCCCACCCAGCAGGGCCGTCACCAGCAGCGCGCTCCGCCGCCCGCCGCCCAGCGCCACCCAGGCGCCGGCGATGACGACGACGAGCGCGCCGGCCACCAGCGCGAAGGCCGTATTCGACACCCCGTAGAAACGGCCCGCCACCACCGCGTTCATTCCCAGCGGGCTGTTGAAGGCCAGGGGGCGCCCGCAGCGGCGTCGGCCAGCCAGGCCAGCGGGATCGCCACCGCCACCAGCAGCGCCGTCAGGCTCGCCCCGCTCATGGACGGGGACGACAAGGCGGGAGCGGGACTGCCGGCCTCGTCCGGTTGCGGCTCGGCCGAGGCCTCCCCCGGGCGGAGGGGGTGTCGGGGATCCGACCGGCTCAGCGGTGGCCGTGGCGCAGAGTGCTGAGGGCGACGGGCTCGGTGAGGTGGCAGGGAGGGGCCGCCTGTGCCGCCGCGCCAGGGCCGCGATCCCGGCGGCCAGTCCCGCAATCCCGGCTGCGACCAGCGCGGCTGCAGCCATGGCGACGACCGAGGCCCACCCCGAGGGGAACCGGCCCGGGCCCCCACGCGCCACCATGGGACAGCATTGACCAGCAGCAACGCCGTCGGCAGGGGTGCTGAGGTAGACGGCCACCCGGGTGACCCGGCGGCGGAGGGTCTCACGCCGGCTCGCCCCCGGGTCGCGCAGCGCGACGGCCGCCCAGACCAGGAGCGCCACGGTCAGCCCCATGAGCAGGGGCGCCGGCCGGCATCACTGTGGCCTGAGAGGCGCGGGCGTGCAGGGCGTCGTCGGCGAGCCGCGAGATGCGGGCGTCCCCAGTGGCTGCGCCAGCGGCGGCTGTTGCGGTGCCTGCGCGGCCGGTCTCGGGCAGCGTGAGCGCCTGACCGTCGAAGGCCGGGTCGTGGCGGCCGGCCAGGGGCGGACACGAGAGTCGGGGTGAGGTCGGTCAGCCTGGGCCAGGCCCGGCTGGTGCGTGGAGTCGCCGATGGCGAGGCCGTCGGAGGTGCCGCGCGCACTGGTCGTGCCCGTGGGCAGGGCCGCCATCTGCGGGCCGGGGGCCTCGTCGTCGGCCAGGGAGGCGATGACGAGGGCGGGTGCCGGGACGCGCCTGCTCCTGGACCGTGCGCAGGGCATCGTCGAGGGCGGTGATCCGCTCGGCGTCGGTGGAGGCGTCCCGGGCGGTGTCGACCATCGTGAGGTCCGCGCCGGCGGCCAGGGCCTCGGCCACCGAAGGGGTCAAGGGGCGGGCCTGTTCGCTGAGCCCCCGGTGCTCCTATGGCCAGCTGCGTGCCGGGGCCAACGGTCTGGATCGAGACGTCATGCCCGAGCGCCCTGACCAAGGGGGTGCCGCGAGGGATCGCGGCAGTGGGGCCGGCGCAGGAAGCAGCCGGTTCGATGGCGCTCGCGCGCTTGCCCCGGCCCAGGGTGAGCCAGGCGTCGGCCGGGCAGGTGCGGTCCGCCGGAGTGCGCACGGACAGGGTTCATCGGCTCGCCCCGGGAGGCGAAGGCCAGCAGGCGGGCGGCCGCCGAGCCGACGCCGGGAGAGCCGGAGTCCCCACCGACGCCGTCATGGGAGGCCTGTTCCCGCAGGTCCGCCCAGGTGAGATTGTTCGTTCCCAGGACGATCACCGGCGCCGGCCGCGAGGACGAGGCGGCATCGGAGGCCGGCTGGGGCGCCGACGCCGTTGGAGCCGCGGTGGCCAGCGTCGGACCCACCACCGCCAGGATCATGCCGATGACCACCAGCAGCACGAGGACGTACACGACCGCGCGCACCAGGCGCTGTTGACGTCGTCGAGGTCTCACCCGGCCAGCCTACGGGGCCTCGTAGCCCGAAAAGTGTCCAGATGGGACGACTTTGACGTCGTCTCTGCTGGTCGACGCGCAGGCAAATTGCTTTGACCAGCACAAACGCGGACGGCTCTTCTCCTAGCCGGTTTCAAAGTCGTCCCAGGCGGACAAAATGGGTGCGATGTCCTGGCCGGCATCGGCTCACAGGTACTGGCGGGCCACGGCGACCGCCTCCCCGCCATAGCCCCCACCGAAGAGGAAGGCGTGAATCATGATGATGTGCCAGGAGTGGAGGCCCACCCGCTCGCGCCAGCCCTCCGCCAGCGGCGAGACCTCGTGGTAGGCCGCGTAGATGCGATCCAGGTAGCGCTGCCCGAACACGCCCAGGGCCGCCAGGTCGGTCTCCGCGTGCGCGCCCTGCGCCATCGGGTCGATGAGCACGCCGACCACCGTCGGCCCGTCAACCGTCTCGGGGGCGGACACCTGCGGCCCGAGCCCGGCCCGGGACGGCGCCCACTGGGCGGCCTCGTCGGCCAGGGGTCCACAGGACATTGCCGCACCACAGGTCCCCGTGCGTGCGGGCCACCGCGACCCGTGCGCCGCGCTCGCGGGCACCGGCGCGCACCAGGGCCGGCTGGTCGGTGTCGAAGTCTCCGTCGCGCAGCCGCTCACACAGCCGTTCGACGACGCGGGTCCCACCCACACTGATCGAGCCGTTGTCCCGACTGGGCTGCAGGTAGGGCAGGATCCGGTCCTCGGCGTAGAACTCGCCCCAGCGGCGCGGCTCGCCCTCCTCCGCGGCGTGCGGCCGCAGCCGGATGTCCGAGCGGGCCCATCTGCGCCCGGCCGTCCCAGCCGGGGAGGCGCCGCCCCGAAGGCCGGGGCACCCGCCGCGTGGGTGACGGCCAGCGCCCGGCCGAAGGCCTCCGCCCCGGCCTGCGTCACGCCGGTCGTCGTCAGCCGCGGCTCCTCCAGCCAGCCCGGACCGCTGGTCACCGGCACCACGTGCGCCCCTGCCGTCGGCCATCGCCTCGGCGAGCCAGGTCAGGCCCTGGGCCTCCAGGGCGGTGGAGACCGGGCCGTCGTCGTGCTTGCGGGAAAACACTCATGGCTCCAGACTGCCAGGCCCGCCGCCGTCGCGGGAGGGCTCCCGTGTTCCACGGAGCAGCCGCCACCGGCCCGGCGGCCCGGACTGGCTACCCTGTGCTCATGACTGCTCCCGCCCGCTCTGGTCCTTCCTGGGGCCGGCCGGCACCTTCACCGAGATGGCGCTGCGCCAGGTCGCCCCCCGCTGACGTCGAGCCTCGACCCGTGCCCGGACGTGCCCACCGCCCTGGACCACCTGCGCGAGCGCACGGTGGAGGCCGCCGTCTTGCCCATTGAGAACTCCGTCGAGGGCGGGGTCAACGCCACGCTGGACAACCTCGTGGCCTCCACGCCCCTGGTTATCGCCGCCGAGATGGCCGTGCCGATCACCTTCGTCCTGGCCGGCCGGCCCGGCACCCGACTGGAGGACGTGCGCGCCATCTCCACCCACCCGCACGCCTGGGCCCAGTGCCGCGGCTGGGTCCACCAGAACCTCCCGAGGCCGTGTACGTGGCCGGAACCTCCACGTCGGCGCCCGCCCGCGCGCTGGCCACCACCGACGGGGACACCGGGTTCCAGGCCGTCCTGTGCAACCCGCTGGCCGCCAAGGAGTACGGGCTGGAGGTCATCGCCGGGGGCGTGGCGGACAACCCCGACGCCGTCACCCGTTTCGTGAAGGTGACCCGGCCCGGCCGCGTGGGTGATCCCACCGGCGCCGACAAGACCACCCTGCTCGTCCACCTCCCGCACGACCGCTCCGGCGCGCTGCTGGACATGCTCGAGCAGTTCAGCGCCCGCGGCGTCAACCTCTCACGCATCGAGTCCCGGCCCGTGGGCGACTCCCTGGGGCGCTACCGCTTCTCCATCGACGTCGAGGGGCACGTGCGCGAGGAGCGGGTCCAGGCGGCCCTCATCGGGCTGCACCGCACCTGCCCGGTGGTGCGGTTCCTGGGCTCCTACCCGCGGCTGGACGCCCGCCCGACGGCGGTCCTGGCCGGCACCAGCGACAAGGACTTCGTCGTGGCCCGCTCCTGGGTCGCCGACGTCCTCGACGGCCGCGCGCTGTGCCTGGGCCCCGCAGTGGCCTCTTGTCGACGTCGCGTTCGTACCCTCGCGCCCCGCGTTCGAGGGGTGGAGGGTACGAACGCGCGGACGCCTCACCTCAGTTGACCTCAGTGGACAGGCGACCGCGGCGTGCGCAAGGCTCGGGGGCGTGAGCTCCTCCGACGCCAGCACCGAGACAACCTCCGCAGCCTCCACCTCTTCAACCGCCCCGGCGCCCGCCTCGCTACCCGGCCCCCGCGGCGCGGGTCCCTACCGCGTCATCATGGTGTGCACCGGCAACATCTGCCGCTCCGCCATGGCCGAGATCGTCCTGCGCGACCGCCTCGCCGCCGCCGGCATCCCCGACTCCGGACCGGGCGGCGTGACCGTCACCTCCGCCGGCGTCTCCGACGAGGAGCGCGGCAACCCCATCGACTCCCGGGCCCGCCGCGTCCCTGACCGAGGCCGGCTACGGCACCGGCGCCGACGACGTCTCGCGCGCCACGGACAGCGCCATCGCCTCCCACACCGCCCACCGCGTCACCGACGCCGAGATCGCCGAGGCCGACCTACTGCTGGCCATGACCGACTCCCACTGGAACGTCCTCCAGCGCCGCGCCGCGGGACTCGGGGCGGAGCCCACCCGCATCCGCATGTACCGCGAGCCTCGACCCGGCCTCCGCCCAGCAGGCCGAGGCCGTCGTCGCGGGCGGGGCCTCCGCAGCGTCCTCAACGTGCCCGACCCCTGGTACGGCACCATGGCCGACTTCGTCGACACCCTGGAGGTCGTCGAACGGGCCAGTGATGAGTCTCGCCGACGAGCCTCGCCGCGCTCCTCGACTGACGGCTCAGTGCAGGCGGTTGTCCAGCCAGCGCATGACGGCCTGAAGGTACTCGGCGCGCGCCAGCGGCCCGGACAGGGCCAGGTCGTGGACGCCCTCGGGGATCTGGCGGACGGTCACGTCGTCGCCCAGGTACTGGGGAGCGGTCGATGATCTGCTCCACGTCGAGGACCACGTCGGAACGCTGCGCTCCTCCAGGGTCGCCTTGACGCCGCCGCTGGCCGTTGAGCAGCACACGAGGATCGGCACTCGGATCCCCAGCCCGTGGTGGACCTCGCGCTGCAGACGCCGGATCCCCGCCAGGAACCCGGCCCGCACCGGGAAGGACGGCGTCGGCTTGAGCGCCAGGTCCCAGTCCCACTCGCCGCGCCAGCGCCGGTGCAGGGCCGCCACGTAGTTGTCCTCATCGCCGCTGCCCGGCTCACCGATGACGCGCTCGGGGTCCCGCCGCGAGAGGAGATCCACGAAGGCCGAGCCGTAGGAGCGCACCAGCGCCGATCCGCGCAGGTCCAGCCACGGGGAGTTGAGGACGAGCGCGTCCACGGTCCCGGGGTGGTCGGCCGCCCAGATGACCGCCTGCAGCCCGCCGGTCGAGTGCCCGTTGAGGACGACGACGTCGTGCCCGTGCTCGGAGCGGATGATGCGCAGAGCCTCGGAGATCTCCTCGTCATGGACGCGCAGGTCGCGCACGTCATGCGGGGAGGGTGCCCGACGTTGGCCCGCCCGCAGGCCCGTAGGTCCAGCGCGTAGAACTCGAAACCGGCGTCGAGATAGGCCTGGGCCAGGTGGGTCTGGAAGAAGTAGTCGCTGCGGCCGTGCAGGTAGAGGACTGCGCGCGAGTGCCGTGGCCGGCTGGCCCGGCCCGCCGCCCTCGCGTTGAAAGACGAGCACGGCGTGGTCGGCGCCGGGGCCTCGTGGGTGACTCGGTCACGGGGATGCGGCGGGCCACCCACGGCTCACCCAGGATGTCGGGGGCGGTCGGCTCTGAGGTCGCACTCATGAGCAGATCCAAGCACGTCGCCCTGTGCAGTGCGAGTAGCGTCGCCGACACGCGACCTGGGGAATAGTCAGGATGTTGCGGGAGCCGGTCGCGGACAGACTGAGGGCGGACTGACGGCTGGGCCGAGGGCGGGGACTGCCGGGTGGGGCGCCAGTGCGGAGCGAACGCGGGCCGGCCAGCGGGGCCCGAACGGCCCGGGCCGAATGCGGTCCCCGAACGGCCCCTGTGCGGCTTGGCCCGCCCATCCCGTCGCGCCCATCCCGTCCCGCACGGCCCGTCCCGCACGGCCCGTCTCAAACTTTGGGCGCGACACCGGGTGCGAGCGTGACCTCAGTCCCTTGGGGGTGGCCCCGCTTGCGTCGCGAAGGCGGCGCTGCGTAAGTTATCCGTGGCCATCCAGAGCAACCGAGAGACCTGGCTCGACGACATTGCAGCAACCCCCTTCATGGTGCGGGTGCTTCCGCCAGGAACGATGGAGGAATACGTGACAACCAGTGAACAGTCGACCGCCGAGCCCGGCCGGTCCGAAGACGGTGACGCGCCCGGCTCTCCAAGCGAGCCCATGATCTCCCTGCGGGACGTTCACAAGGTCTACCGCCTGCGCAGCGGTAGGAGGTGCGGGCCCTGGACGGGCTCAGCCTCGACGTCGCCGCAGGCTCCATCCATGGCATCGTCGGCACCTCCGGGGCCGGCAAGTCCACGCTCGTGCGCTGCCTGACCTCCCTGGAGCGCCCCACCAGTGGTCACGTGAGCGTCGCAGGCCAGGACATGACCGCCCTGTCGCCCGGTCAGCTGCGTGAGGCCCGACGCCGCATCGGCATGGTCTTCCAGCACGCCAACCTTCTCGACCAGCGCACCACGGCGCAGAACATCGCCTACCCGCTGGCGCTCGCGGGCGTCCCCGGCGGGAGGCGTCACCCGATCGTCAGGCGCATGCTCGACCTCGTGGGCCTGGCCGACCGCGGCACCTCCTACCCCTCCCAGCTCTCCGGCGGTCAGAAGCAGCGCGTCGGCATCGCCCGGGCGCTGGCCGACGACCCGGCCGTCCTCCTGTGCGACGAGCCCACCTCCGCCCTGGACCCGGAGACCACCCGCTCCATCCTCGACCTCATCAAGAACGTTCGCGACACCCTGGGCCTGACCGTCATCATCATCACCCACGAGATGAGCGTGGTCCGCCAGGTCTGCGACTCCGTCAGCCTGCTCGAGGCCGGGCAGATCGTCGAGAGCGGCCGCCTGGAGGACATCGTGCTCGACGTCGGCTCCCGGCTCTCACGCGAGATCGTGCCCTTCCCGAAGGTGCCTGAGGCCGCCGTCGCCCACGGGGAGAGCGTCATCGACGTCTCCATCACCGCCCACCCGGGCCAGCCGGCCGCCGTCGCCCTCATGTCCATGGTGGCCGAGCTCGGCGGGGACATCGCCGCCGGCGTCTTCGAGACGATCGGGCAGGCCCAGATCGGGCGCCTGGCCGTCACCGTCCCCGGATCCGACACCGAACAGGCCGTGAGCACCCTGCGTCACGCCGGTATTGCTGCGGAGGTCCGCTCATGAACCCGATCCTCCTTCCGCTGACCCAGGCCGCGGTGCCGAGCAGTCGCACCTGGTTCGACAACCCGGCCATCCAGAACAAGCTCGGCTACGCCCTCGTTGAGACCCTGTCGATGACCTTCGTCTCCGGGGCAGTGACGGTTGTCCTCGGGCTTCTGCTGGGGCTCGCCCTGGTCTCCACCGGCAAACGGGGCCAGTTCCGCAACCCGCCCCTGTACTGGGTGCTCTCGCAGATCGTCAACATCGGGCGCTCCATGCCCTTCATCATCCTCATGGTGGCCCCTCATCCCGATCACCCGGATCCTCGTGGGCACCTCTCTGGGGTGGCAGGCGGCCTGCGTCCCGCTGACCATCGGCGCGATCCCCTCTACGCGCGCCTGGTGGAGACGGCCATCAACGACGTCGATCACGGCAAGGTCGAGGCGGCCCTCATGATGGGTGCCTCCGGCCTGCAGATCACCTGGGGCGTCCTCGTGCGCGAGGCCCCTGCCGATCCTCATCCAGTCGGCCACCGTCACCATCATCACCCTCCTGGGCTACTCCGCCATGGCCGGCGCCGTCGGCGGTGGCGGCGTGGGTGACCTCGCCATCCAGTACGGGTACCAGCGCAACCAGGTGGACGTCATGGTCATCACCGTGGTCGTCATCGTCCTCATCGTCGGCATTATCCAGCTCGTCGGCGACATGCTCAGCCGGCTGGTGAACCACCGCTGAGGCGATCACCAGCCGGGTAAGCGCGCTGAGCCGCCTGGAACCGTCGGCCACGTCGTCGGCCCCAGCACTGTCAAGCCTTTCCTCCCTCCCGTCACTGGGGCCGCCCGGCCCCGCGAAAGGAACCACCATGTCCTCCTCCATCTCCCGGCGCACCGTCATCGCCGGCGGCCTGGCCACCGCCGCCGCCCTCACCCTGGCCGCCTGCTCCAAGTCCGGTAAGGGCGGCGACGTCCAGGGCATCAAGGTCGACGGCGACACCGCCACGATCACCATCGGTGCCACCCCCAAGCCCCACGTCGAGATCCTCAAGTGGGTCCAGGACAACCTCACCAAGGGCTCCGGCATCGTCTGGACATCAAGGAGATCAACGACTACCAGACCCCCAACTCCTCGCTGGAGGACGGCTCGCTGGCCGCCAACTTCTACCAGACCCCCAACTTCCTGGCCCAGCAGAACAAGGAGAAGGGCTACGACTTCGTCTCCATCGCCGACGTCCACATCGAGCCCATGGGCATCTACACCTCCAAGGGCTACAAGGACGTCAAGGAGATCAAGGAGGGCGGCACGATCGTCCTCAACAACGACCCGGCCAACACGGCCCGCGGCCTCAGCCTCCTGGCCCAGGCCGGGCTCATCGAGCTGGACAAGTCCGCCGAGCCTGCCTAGCGACACCGACGTGACCTCCAACCCCAAGAAGCCTGAAGTTCACCACGGTCGACGGCGCCCAGGTCTACAAGTCGATGCCGGACGCCGAGGCCGCGGTCATCAACGGCAACTACGCCATCGACGCTGGGCTGAACCCCAAGAAGGACGCGCTCGTCCTGGAGAAGGGCGGCAAGGACCTCGAGTACCCCAACCAGCTCGTCGTGCGCAAGGACGACAAGGACAACGAGCACCTCAAGAAAGCTCGCCAGCCTCCTCAACGATGAGAAAGTCTGCGTGACTACATCAACAAGACCTGGCCCGACGGGGCCGTCGTCGCGGCGTTCTGATGTCGTAAGGCTGCGGGCCTGTCACAGGTCCGTGTGCGGGGCCGGGCGTGGTTGGTCGAAGGGCTGACCGCGACCGGCCCTTGTGTTGTCGTGGTCGGGGTCTTCGACACGGCCGGGGGCACCCGGCCGCGCAGAATGTCCCCGCCGCGTTGTCGGTGCGTCCGGTTGTCATCATCTGTGGACAGTTCGTGATCTGCGGGTCCTGGGACCCAAGTGTCCGCTAGGGTTGAACCGCGGGCGCCCGACGGCGTCCAGCGGTACCGGTGGATTTGCAGGTGAGAGGACGGTACAGGGCCATGGCGACTCGACGTGAACGGACACAGCAGGGCCGGTCGGCTCAACCAGTGCGGGGACGTACAACCGGAGACCTCGGTGGCCTGGGCGGTGCGGATGGGGCGAGTGGCGCCGTCGGTGTCGGAGGCGCGGTCGTTCCGGCCGCTGTGGAGGCGCGCGATCTGCGCAAGTCCTTCCCGACCCCCGGCGGGGAACCGATCGAGGTCCTGCACGGCATCTCCTGCGCCATGATGCCGGGGCGGGTGACGGCACTGGTCGGCCCCAGCGGCTCGGGCAAGTCGACGGCGCTGCTGTGCCTGGCCGGGCTGGAGCCGGCGACGTCGGGCCGCGTCTCGCTCATGGGGCGCGACCTCGGCGGGCTCCCGGCGGCGCGGGTGGCCGAGTCTCACCGCGACCGGGTGGGCTTCGTCTTCCAGGCCTACAACCTCGTGCCCTACCTGACGGTGCGGGAGAACATCACGATATCCGACACTCTGGCCGGACGGTGCCCCGATTCGGTGAGGGTGCGGGAGGTCCTGGCCGGGTTGGGACTGGAGTCGCGCGCCGACGCGGTCGCGACCACGCTCTCGGGCGGCGAGCAGCAGCGCGTCGCCCTGGGCCGGGTCCTCTACCGTCGTCCACCGGTCGTCTTCGCCGATGAGCCCACCGGGGCCCTGGACACCCGCTCGGCCGCCTTCGTCCTGGCCGAGCTGCGGCGCCTGGCCGACGACGGGGCCGCCGTCGTCCTTGTGACGCACGACCTGGGGGCCGCGGCCCTGGCGGAGAGCGTGCTCATCATGCGCGATGGCCGTATCGTCGACCGCCGCCGTGGTGCCACCCCCGACGAGCTGCTGGCGGCCGTCAACCAGACGGGAGCCGCGGCATGACCCGCTACACGCTGCGCGCCCTGGCCGCCCAGTGGCGGGCCTGGTCGGGGACGGTGGCGGTGCTGGCCCTCGCCGCGGGACTCGTCAACGTCTGCCTGGTGCACCGCATGACCGTCACCCGGCCCGACGTCGTCGCCGCGGCGCGGGCGGCGGGAGTGGACCCGGCTGAGCTCATAGTGCCCGGCGTCTCGGTCGCCTTCTACACGGCGATGGTGACGGTTCCGGTGGTGGCTGTCGTCGGGCAGTCCTGCGTGCAGGCGCTGCGCACGAGTTGGGCCCTGTGGCGACTGGCCGGCGCCCTGCCCCGGCAGGTGCTCGCCGCCGTCCTTGCCACCGTGGCGGTGCTGGGCCTGGTGGCCTGCGCGCCCGGGATCCTGCTGGGGCAGGGTGGCTGCCCAGCCCTTCGCCTCGGTGCTCACCCGCCTGGCGGCCGCGCGCATGGGGCGGATCGAGGTCGCCCAGACGCCGACGACGCTGCTGCTCACCGTGGTGGTCGTGGTCGCCATCGCGGTCCTGGGGGCGGTGGGGCCCGGCGCGTGCCGCGGTGAGGACGCCTGCCGTGGAGGCGGTGCGCGACGCGGCCCCGGGTGGGCGACGCGGCATGGGGGTGGGGCGACGGATCCTGGCCGGACTGTGGGTGCTTGTCTGCGCAGGGCAGCTGCTCGTCGCCTTCCTGGCCCCACCCGGAAGGAAGGTCGATGGATGGCCGACCGGCGGGGGCCAGGCGACTCTGGCCTCCCTCCTGCTCGCGGTCCTCGTGGTGCTGCTGGCGCCTGTTCTTATCCCGGGGCTGCTGAGGCTGTGGTCGGCGCCGCTGGCGCGGCTGGGCGGGCCGTGGCTCATCGCGCGCCGTTCCGCGCTGTGGCGCAGCGCGTCGGCGGCGAGTGCCATCGGCCTGCTGGCACTGGCGATCTCCTTCACCGCGGCGCTCACGACCAGTCTCGCCACGGGGCAGGGCGGTGGTGGAGGCGGCGCACCTGAGCGTGGCGATCAACCAGGTGGACTCGCTGGTGCTGGCGACGATCCTCGGGGTGATGGCGCTGCTGGGGCCGTGGCCGTCGTCGGCATGTCCTCCCGGTCCCGGCAGCGCGAGCTCGCGGTGCTGCGCTGCGCCGGGAGCACGGTGCACGGCGTGTGCCGGCAGGTGGTCATTGAGGCGGGCCTGTACGTGGGGACGGCCCTGCTGATCTCGCTCGTGCCGCTGGCGGTGACGACGACCGGGGAGTCACTTTTCTACGCTAGGGCGGGGCTGCCGCTGGTAGTGCGCCCCGGTGTCGGGCCAGTACTGCTGGTGGCCCTCCTGTCCTTCCTGGCCCTGGCTGCGGTGCTGCTCGCTCCGATCCGGGGTGCTACCCGAACCCCGATCGGCACCGTCCTGGCGGCCGAGTGAGGATAGGGGGCCGATGGGGCAGGTTGTGGGGGCGGCAGGAGTGGCAACGCTTCGACTTGCGCTCATCCCTGCTGGGACTTACACTCAATTCGTTCAAAACGATCAATTCGAAAAAGACGAGCGAGCAGTAGCGTGGGAGTGTGACATGACGATAACGACTGAGAGCAAGACCTACCTGCCTGAGGAGGAGGTTGCTGGACGGTTTGCTGAGACTCGTGACGGCGCTTGAGGCGTCCTCGGGTGCGACACCGCAACTGGTGGTCGACGGTCAGTCGATCGAGCTGACGCCCAGCATGGCTGAGGTGCTCCTGCAGGTCGCGGATGCGATGAGGCGAGGGCAGGCCGTCACGGTCGCGCCGCAGAACCAGCGTCTGACGACGCAGGAGGCGGCCGACATGCTCGGTATCTCTCGGCCGACGTTGGTCAGGATGCTGGAGGCCGGCGAGATTCCGTTTGAGAAGGTCAGGCGACATCGCAGGCTGTTTCTCACCGACGTGCTGGAGTTCCGTGAGCGCCAGCGCCGGGCAGCGAACGAGGCCCTGTCGGACATGATGGCCGACGCTCAAGCGATGGGGGGACTATGACCAGGATCCGGCCGAGGTGCGCCAAGTTCTCCAGAACCCGCCCCACGACCGATGGCGTTCTGCGCTTGCCGCGATTGGTGCCCCTGCGGCCCGCTGACTGCGTCAATTCAGATCTGGGGCGTAGGGCATGGACGCAACGGGGGAGGAGGGCGCTGGTGTCCGGCAGAGCGCGCCCCGTCGCCCAGGCCATGAGGATGCGGGTCGACTGGCGACGCTGGGGAGGCGCCAGCTGGCGCCTGGCGCAGGCCGCCCCGCATCTGTCTACGCTCTCATCCTGTGCGCCACCCAGCACCAGGGCGGAAGGACGGCAGCGCGGTGCTGACTGGCCGCGTCGGCGGGATGGCGGCGGCCTCAGATCACCGACAGAATCGGTTCACGGCCTTGCCATCCTGGTGGGCCGCGTCCACGGCGCTCCCTGGCTGCATCGACGCAGAAATTTCGCTGGCGGTCTTCCCGGACTGAGTGCCGCACGTGGCGGCCCGTGCTGGGGCTCAACAACTCTTCCCCGTCCTGAGGCCAGGCGCTGGGGAGCGCGGTGAGCCGGCTCCCGCTGTGGCAGCACCTCGGTCATCGGCGGGCCCGCCCTCATGGCGACGGCCGCGCGGTCCCGGCACCGCCGGGAACTGATGGATAGTGCCCAGCTGGTGGTCGCGTCAACCGCTGACGCCATCGTGGGCGCTTGCGCGCAGTCGCGAACTGGCGGCGGCGTGCCGAGGCCGCCGAGCGGGAGCGCTTCCGCGCGCGGGGCCGAGCGACCGCAAGGTGAGTCGGGCCGGTATTGCTGCCGAGCCTGCACGACCCGTGGGCACGGTGGCCTGACCCGCGATCACCGCCTTGTCCGAGGGGCTGGCTGGCAGCGCCGACCCGGAGATCGATGAGTGCCTGAGGTACTGCCAACGAGGTGCCCGGAGCACCGGAGCGATGCCGTGGTCAGGGCCCTGGGCTAACGGCGAGGCTGAGTCATGGAGTCGCCGGACCGGACGGTAGGGTGCCGGTCCTGGATGACACATCAGGAGCGTCGGGCAGGAGGTCGTTGGCGTCACGGTCGTCTCACTGGAGACCGGGCAGTGGCCGACGACGGGCAGGCCGGACTCTCCAAAGTCAGCCTCACCCGAGGTGCCCATAAACGGGTGGCACGCCCCACCGCCAGGCAGGTGTCCGGGACCACGGCGAGTCGGTGACGGTGATGGTTCGCAATGACGGCGCCCTCGGATGACAGCGTTGCAGGGAAGACGACGACTGCCGTGGTGGTGAAGGGACCGGCCTGCGTTGGTGGGACCGGGTCGAGGCTGCGTGCTCACTGGACTGGGGGCCTGGAGGTGACGGCGGCTGGCGGTCGCGGCGACGGTGCGAGAACTGCAGGTGAGGGCTGAGGCGTGGGCAGCACGGAGTCGGAGAGGGCTGAGGCTGACGTCGGTCATGGTGATCGACGTGACCAGCTACGCGCGCCTGGGGCTGCACTCGATCAAAGCGATCGCGGCGCGAGGCCGACGGGCAGGCGCGCTGAGGTCCCGGGAGGAGCCCGAACCGTCGGGACCGCCGTCTTGGACACGTGCTCATGGACGCGTATGCCGGGCACGCACGGACTATGACCCGGGCGATGGCGCAGCGGGCGGTTCGACGGTGAAGGTCCTGGTGCCAGACCACCCACGGACGAGGACGACCACGCCCGGGGCACTGAGGTGGGGCCTGGGGTTCCTTCTGCGCGATGCGTTGGCAACCGCTCAGGCGGCGGGCAGTGGCGCAGGGCGATGCCGCGCTCACGTCACCGCGGTTTCATCGCGCGCGGGCCCACGGCATGCCCGGTGCGTAAGCTAGGCTGTGGAGCGTCTGGGCTGATGTTCAGGAAGGGATGCGCCCAGCCGCCGAGGGATGTCGAACGAGGAGATCGCCGCGAGCGGCTCAGCACCCCGCCTGTGCGCTGCAAACGTCAGCCGTGATCCTGGGCTGGGCTTCAATCGCGCGCGATCGCGTCCAGGATCGCTGTCGCTCTGGTACAAGAGTGGTGGTTGAGATGTGTGTCCTCGCGGCCGGGGAGACATTTCTCAACGAGCGGGATGTCGACGCTGCCGGGGGACAGGATTCCGTCCCTGCACAGTGCGCCTCGGCGGAGCCGATGGCACCCGGCGGCGCAGAACGTCCAGTTTCGCGGGTGCCTCGTAGTGCGATGGTGGCACCCAGGAGATGAGGCGAAGCGCCCGCCTGGTGGCGTCGGTGACGAGCCCGTCGGCGCGCGGGAGACGGCTCCGGCAGGTCCATATCTGGATGCCGGCGACGGCGTCGCCGATCCCGGCGGCGTGACGGCCTCGATCCCTGACTGCGAGCCGGGCCAACGCGATGACCGCCGCTGGCCATTTTGCCCGGCGTCCCACCTCGGCGGGATCTCAAGCGCGGCGTCTGAAGTCGACGTGGCGCCCGGCGGCGACCAGGTCGGCGCGGTCGATCTGGCACGAGGTCGACGCCGCATGATCGGCATCCATGAGGACGCGTCGGGAAGCGCGAGTACATGGCCCCCAGCCAGGCGAGGCCCCAGGCCGCCTGAGGCACCGCCGGTCCCGGGGCGGTGAGCAGGCTGCAGGGCCGCCCGCCGGAAGGCCCTCAGTGAGCAGTCCGCCCAGGTGTGTGACCAGGCTCGCCTCGAGCGCCTCCACCTGCCCGCGGGCTCTCGCCCCTCTGCGGCCCGAACACGACGTGGGGCCCGCACCAGCCACCGTGAGGTGAGGTTGTGCATGTTGGCCACGAGAGACCTGAATGCGCAGGCGGTGGTCCGCTGAGGTCTCGATCCGCTGGATCCGGGCCAGGTTCGACGATCGGGTCGACCTCATCGCCGCCTGCCGAGCCGGGCGCCCAGGGCGATGAGTGCGCCGCCCCCGCCGTCACAGGTCCCCTTTCGAGTCGCGCCGCAGCCGATGATGATGCGTCGGGCCCCGTCGAGGCCAGATGAACACCGTCAGACGCCAGGTCGTCGTGGGTGCTGGGGTCGCATCCCGCGGGTACTAGGCGTGCCGCCGCGGCTATCTCCACCAGCCAGGAACCCCTGGGCCGAGCCGCCCAGCCGGGCCAGGTAGAGCCGACCGGACCACCGACGGGGCCGGTGACGCGGGTGGTGGACGAGGTCGCCGCCGGTGGCCCGGGCCATCGTGGCCGCCGAGCTCACCGCCGCCCAGGACCAGGCACGCCTGACGACGACGGCGCCGGGCAGGAGACGGCACCCTTTATCAGGCTGGGCAACACCCCTCAGGCGATGTAGCTCTCAGCCGGAGGGGGCGATGAGAGAATACGGGTGGGAATGGACGTGGGTATGATCTCCAGGAGTGCAGTGTGTACGGGGTTCTCAGGGATATGGGAGTTAGCGGTGGGCCCGGATTCAAATAGGGCCCAGCAGCAGCGCGGCCACAGCAGCCGGGCGCTGCAGGCTGCGACCGCACCGGCCAGGCTGCCGAGGAGCAGCGACAGGCGCCGCAGGTCGTCGGGGGAGAGAAGGTTCCATGCCCCGATACCGAGAATTTTGCCGGGCTTGGCCGAGGACGCCTGCAGCGCGTGTGGCAGGAAGCTCGCGGCGGTAGGTCGAGGCGAAGGCCGCCGCGGCTGGCTGACACCCACCGCCGGGGACAGGGCCACGACGAGATCGGGATGAGGACGGCCGAGCGGGCCGAACGCGCGACCGATTGACCAGGCGGCGACGCCGTCGAGAGCACCACGACGACCGCCAGCAGCATGAAGCGCGCCAGGGGGAGCGGATCCTCACGGCGCTGAAGGCCGAGGTCGCCACC